>SXGU01483299.1_pt1 | contig 15244 bp, 18 predicted proteins | sample 3174531 | NCBI WGS metagenome assembly SXGU01 (sample SAMN11356863, study PRJNA531348) | freshwater metagenome | isolation source: freshwater sample F1-140 | place: China: Fuxian Lake, Yuxi | collected 2017-12-25
GAACGTCTGGCTCCCGAAGGTTCCGTTGGTCGTGGCCATCATGACCTGCGGGGCGATGCTCTTCTGATTTTTATAGTCCCCCCAGGCCAACTTCCCCAAGCCGCAACCGGGTCCGTTGTCCGGGTTCATCGCCAAGGCCAGTCCCCCCTGCGCCAGAATGAACGCTGCCGCGAGCTGCAAAACCAGAAGCTTTTTGGCCATGCCGACCCTCCTTAGTTAGACGAATGAGTGAAGAAGACCCTTGAAGTTCTCAAGGATTGACGCGGAGTATAACACGACACCCCGGCTTCGCAAACGACTGAACGATTCGGTTGCCGCTCAGTCGAAAGGTGTCGGTCCCTCAACGACCCACCGTCAGCTGGACCAGCACCGGATGCTGAGCCATCGCCTCCTGCAAAGCGGTCAGGAGCGCGGTCGGCTCCGTCGCACCGGCCTGCACCATGGCGGTATAGCGCGCCTGAGCCAGAGCGAACAATTCATCGTGCTGCGCGGCCGGCACACCCATCAGGGTCGCCAATGAAACCAGATGTTCGCCCCGCCCCTGAGCAATCTCCTGAGACAGGTTCTCGAAGTTCAACGCCGCGAACAGGCTGGTTTTGGACTGCGCCATGATCGTCCCATCGTTCGTGCAGCCGGACGTGCCGCTGCTGATCCCGAACGTCTGGCTCCCGAAGGTTGCGTTCGTCGTGGCCATCATGACCTGGGGAGCGATGTTTTTCTGATGTTTATAGTCATTCCAGGCGAGCTTCCCCAGCCCGCAACCAGGGCCATTATCGGAATTGGCGGCCAGCGCCGAAACCGTTGGCCCGCAGACACAGACGATGACGGCCGCAAGAACCCATGATTGCATTTTCATTGCATCCCTCCTTTATCAATAAACGGCATTGCCTGAGACCGCCCTGCCGTGTGGCGCAGGACCACTATACCAGAGAACATGCCGGCGGGAAGGCACAGCGCACGATCGATGCACGGGATAGATTGGAAGACGGCGTCACAAACCGTTGAGCGTCCTCAGTGAGGCGCGGGAGCAGGCGTCGTGAGCCTGGCCGCCGTGCCCATGATGGCAATCTCGGTTCTGTAATAGAGGGACAGGTATGTGGTGAGCGTGGTCGTAATTTTGGCGTTCAGGAGCAGGTCGCCGTTCTTCTGCCGGAGCGCATCTTGCTTGGCCTCCTCGTAGAGCGTCTTGTCGGCCCAAGCGGCCCAGAACCAGTGGCCGGCCGATGCGGAGCCATAGACCGGGCCCAGTTTTTCTACCACGGCATCGGCGGGCAGCAATTTGTCCTGGGCGATGTTCGTCCCCATCACGGTCGTGCAGCCCGTCATGGCCACATAACAAGCCACAAGCAGCAGTAGCCGCTTCATCATCGGGGCTCCCGTTCAGATTTGGAGGGCGGACTGCCGGGCGGCAATGGAGGGACGGACGGCGTCAGTTCCACCTTGGCGACGGTGCCTTCCGCTTTCCAATGCACCCACCAGATGTTCAGCAGGTCAATCCCGGGAATGGCGGCGCGGACTGCGTAGAATGACAGCACATAGTCGGTGAGCAGATCGCCTTGCTTCTTTCGGATCGCCTCCCGGACGGCCTCTTGCTGGCTGTTCGGGTCCAGCAGATCGACCAATCCGCCGAAGGTGACCTCAAAGTGTTCGGACGTACCCTCTGCCTGCCCAAGAGGAACAACCTTGGCATCCCCGGGGATCTGATGCGATTGCACCGTCGGAAAAACGGCGAGCGCCGACGTGCAGCCCGACGCGCCGCAGGCCAGCAACAACATCAATACAGACGGGAACCACTTGTTCATCGGCCAACCTGCGAGTATCATTCCGATATTCGGTCTTTTTACGCTTGGTCCTTTGGTCTGTCAAGCGAGCCGCTTGACCGAGGGAGTCAATTTCTCCATCGTGATCGCTCACGATTTACCGAGAGGAGGTGCGCATGCTTAGCAGCCGACTGATCCAGCGAACCATCCTGTTGATCGGCGTCCTCATGGTGGTGGGCCTTGGTTTGTTGCCCGCTTCGGCGTTGGCCGCCGATGCCAAAACCATTGATGCCGATGTGGACGTGACCCTGAAAGATTTTTCCGAAAAGATCACGGGCTCCGACGAATTTCTCAAAACCGCCAAGGGCGTTCTGGTATTTCCCGCCATCTACAAGGCGGGATTTATCTTCGGCGCGGAATACGGCGACGGCGCCTTGCGCATCGACGGCAAGACCGTCGATTACTACAACACTGCCGCCGCCTCCTTCGGCTTTCAGATCGGGGCGGAAAAAACCGCGCTGATTCTGATGTTCATGAAGGACGCGGCGCTGGAGAAATTCAGGAAGAGTATGGGCTTCGAACTGGGCGTGGATGCCAGCGCGACGCTGGTCACCGTCGGCGCCAAGGGGTCGCTGGATACGACGAAGCTGGCGGAGCCCATCCTGGCCTTTGTCCTGAACCAGCGGGGCTTGATGGCGGGGGTTACCCTGGAAGGCGCCAAGTTCACGAAGCTCGACTTGAAATAGCCCGAACGCCTTATGACTCGGGCCGGTCGGCCAGTTCGATGTGCGACGAGGTGATCGCGCCGGACTCCAGCGTAAGAATTCCCACTCCACGGGTCAACCGGAAGCGCTTGGGGCCGGCCGAGCCGGGATTGAAGAGCAGCATCGGACCCAGCCACTCGGCCTTCTGCTGGTGCGTGTGGCCGAAGATACAGATGTCCGGTTGTTCCCGTTCCAGAAACACCCGCCCCTCTTTGGTCAGCTTGCCACCTTCGTAGAGAATGTGCCGGAGCGCAATGCGCTTGCCGCCGAGTTCGATGATCGCCTCGCCATACATCCCGCTCTGTTCGTAGCCGTCCACATTGCCGGAGACAACCGTGACCGGCGCAATCCGCTCCAGTTGCTCAAGCACCGACGAACCTCCGATGTCGCCCGCGTGGAGAATGTAATCCACCCCGTGAAAATGCCGCAGGATGGCCCGGTCGAACAGGCCGTGGGTGTCGGCAATCACACCGATGCGAAGCGGTCTGAGCGTTGGACTCATCGCAGCACCCTGCTTACAGCCCTGCCTGCACCGCGCTCCAGTCGAAGGCGAACGGCGCCGGTTCCTGGCGTGACAGCGCCGCCGCTTCGGTCTTGAGCCGCTCCGCCCGCCCCGCGCTCATGGGATGGGTGGAAAGGATTTCGACTTGCAGCTTGTCCGATTCCGACAGGCGCTCGAAGAAACGGATCATGCCATCCGGCGCGATCTTCGCCCGGTGCAGCAGATACAACCCTTGGAGATCCGCCTGCGTTTCCTGCTCCCGTCCGAATTTGAGCGTCAGCAACTCGACCCCCAACCGTTTCGCCAGGCCCACCAGCCCCTGTTGATCGCCCACGACGATCGTCACCACCGCGACGAGCCCCGCCGTTTTGACGATCCGTTCCAGTCCATGGCGCAACAGCACATGGTTCAGCTCATGGGCCAGGACGCCGGCCACTTCCTCCGGACTTTCGGCTTTCTTGAGCAACCCTGTGAAGACGACCACGTAGCCGCCCGGAAGGGCGAAGGCATTGACGACGTCGCTCCGAACCACGGTGACCTCGAATTTGTAGGGATTGCCGGGAGCTGCGTCGGCCAGTCTGGTGGTGATCTCCTGGACCGCCGCCACCGCCGGCCCCTCCTTCACGACTGACTGACCGGCCAGGAACTGGCTTCTTGCCGCCTCGCCAATCGGCTGTTCCCACTCGACAGGAATCCGGCTCACCGCCATCTGCACGAGGGTATCGGAGCCGAGCCAGAGCAACAGGATGAGCCCAACAACGGACCCGAGCACCACGAGCAGGAGCGTCCGCCGGCCATGTCTGGCGCGGCGCACCTGTTGCGCGGTCCGTTCCACATGAGTCATCAATTCAAGCGGAGCTGCCTGTCGGAAGGAACGGATCAGGTCCGGGTCCTTGAGATAAAGCGTTCGGGCGGCGCCGTGGGATTGCCACTTGAGCACGAGGTGGTCATGGTCGAACCCGCCTGCCTCGATCGAAAAGCTGGAAAAGGGAATCGCCTCAACCGGCGCATCCCCCAGATGCAGCGTCAATCCGGTCGGAGCGACTTCGACATGGCAGGGGACACCGGCACCGGGCAGGTCATCCCCGAAACAGAGGGCGTTGGGAAAATTTTTCACGGTGAGAGTTTACTGTCCAATCAAGTCTTTCAAGTCCGTCAAGTTTGAAAGTCGGTGGCTCGACCGCCGTTTTGCGCCGACTTGTGGACTTTTCAACTTTCCGACTTTCCAACTGTTCTTTATTCGGAGACCGGAATGAACTGTTTGATCCAGTTCCCGAATCCGCCCGGATTGCGGCTCTGGATGTAGACCACGCCCGGCCCCCGGAAACGGCAGACGAGCCCTTCGCCGGAGGTGAAGCTGGCGATCCAACCGGCGGAGGCCTTTTCGATGTTGTAGGAGGTGGTGGCGGTCCAGGCCACCAGATGGCTGTTGTCCACGATATATTCCTGGTCCGGCTTGAGCTCGACCTTGTGGACCGCACCGAAGCTGTTCAAAATCAAGGTGCCGGTGCCGCTCATCCGGAGGATGAAGAACCCCTCCCCGCCCAGCAGGCCGCGGCTGAGGCTTTGCATCTTGCTCTCGATCTTCACGCTGTCGGCCCCGGCCAGGAATCCGTCCTTCTGGACCAGATATTCGTTCACCCCGTCCAATTCCAGCACGACGATGTCGCCCGGCACGGTCGGGGCCAGCAGCACTTCACCGGCGCCGCGCGTCGCCCGCAACGTCTGGAAGAAGAACTTTTCGCCGCTCAGCATCCGGCGGGACAGGGCGCCGAGAAAGCCTCCCTCCATCTTGCTTTCGACATCCACCGTCGGGGAGCAGGCCACCATCGCGCCCGATTCGGCCTTGACGGTCTCACCCGCCGCCAGCTCGATCCGCGCCATCGGAAAGGCCCCCGGATACAAAATTTCGCTTTTCATCGCATCAATCTCCTCTACCCTGCTCCTCTACCCTGTGACCCAACCATAGATACGATGGCTCGGCTCGGTCGTCCCGCCGCGATAGGCCATCTTGATCCGGCTGATCGCATCCTTCGGCAATTCGTTCCGCTTCGCCGCCACGTCCACCCCGAAGATTTTCGCCGCGTTCAGCCCGAAAATCTTTTCCTTGATCTCGCGCGTGAGCGGCGCAAAGCCTTTCTGCTGGATCAGTTCATCCGGAATCTGGAAACGCCGAAAGGCCTCGATTTGCCATTGGGGCGACCCATACCAGATCGAGTCCGTCCCCCAGACCACATGGTCCGCGCCGAAGGCCCCGAGCACCTCGCCCAACAGATGCGCGCAGATCCCCGGATGGGTCGTGACCAACTGAGCGAAGGTGCCGCCCAGCTCCATATGGATGTTGTCGATCTTGGGCTCGGCTTTCTTCATCCGGCAGAATTCGCTGGTCCAGGGAATCTCCCCGGTCCGCTCAAAATTGATCGCCAGCCCCGCCGCACTGCGAAAGCCCGAATGGTAGACCAGAAACTGAATGTCCGGAAAATCCTTGGCCGCCTTGATCAGATCCTTGGGATGGTTGTAGTCCTCCACCGGCCCCAGCGGCAAGCCCTTATGGACGCAGACGCGGGGCACGCCCAAGGCCCGCGCCTTCTCCAGCATCGGATAGGCGATTTTTTCATCGTCCATCCACCAGCCTTCGTCATGCCCCTTGGGCGGCGCGCCCGTGTAGCATTTCCAGGCATCCACCTTCAGTTGCGCCACCTGCTGGGCCATGAAGTCCCGGTCTTCCCGCCCCAGCTGCGGGGTCACCAGCCCGTGGGCCAGCATCCGTTGCGAGCCGGCGACCCGGTTCACCTCGTCCCGGATGTGGGCCATCTCCTTCGGCGGCACGACGGCCAACTGCGGATAGGGGCCCGGCGGCGTGCTGATCAACCCGATGGACGTCTCGCTGTCGAGAAACACTTCGCGGAGAAAGTTCTCCCAGGACAAGTCCGCCATCGTACCCCGGTCCCCGGCCAGTTTCGGATTGAGCCCTGCCTCGCGCGCCCGCTTGCGGATCGCCAGCAGCCGGTCTTTCGTCACGGCCCCCTTGCGCTCCGCCTCTTCGTTCAACGGGTCATAGGCGGACCCGACATAGTGCGTCTGGACGTCGAAGATGAAATAGGGATCGCCTTGCCGTTCGGCAAAAGCCGCCGCCTCGACCAGCTCCACGTCCAAGACGTCGAAGAACTTGCCGAAGACCGAGTTCATCGCCAGCAGCGCCGCCGCCATGCCGCCGGTCGTCCGCAGGAAGTCGCGCCGGCTCAGACCCAGCCGCTTCCCCGCCCGGTCCCCGATCGCCTCCACCAACCGTTCGACCTGCGCCTGCGCCGGCGTTTGGGGCAACGGAGGACATTCCTCGTTCGACACGAGTCTGGTGGGGATCGGCGCGCGCGTCGTGGCCCCCCGTCGCATCCCCGGTCCGATCGTAAAGCGGTGCCGGTTGATCATGGTGCCGGTCTCCGTGGGTGCATCGCAGCTCTCGGGTGATTCTGTGGAAAAGCCCCGATCGAGTCAAGCTGGAATAGCCGTCAGCGCTCAGCGAGCAGCCACGAGCTGAGGGCTGAAGGCTCATCGTTTTCCAATTCAGGCCGAACCGCCGGTTGACAAACCGCCCGCGGCGTAGCAAGCTGAAGCTGTTTCTGCGAGGGCTTGCCATGGCACCGGGGTAAGACAGCCACAGCCCTTCGGTTCCTCCGTTTTCCTCATCGGCACCTCCGATCAGGCCTTCTTGGGCTTTGCCGCCCGGGAAGGCTTTTTTGTTTCCTCAACGAAAGGAGTGACGGCCATGAAGACCTATCTTGCTATTGCCGGCGCGGCGCTGCTCGTCGCGCTTCTGGCCACGGTCGTGTTCGCCAACCCCGCCTTGCTCCCGAAGCACCCGGGGTACCCCTCAGGGGGTGAGTTCGCCTACGACAAGGGGCAATCCAACCAGACCGGAGAAAAAGCCCTGCAAGAGGCGGCGGCGGTTGACGACCAACATGCCGTGCAAAACCTGAGGGATGCCAACAATCAACGGATCGTTCAGAAGGAGGGAGCGGGACGGCTGCCGAAAGTGCAAGGGCCCAACATCACGATCGAGCCGCCGGTCAATGAAGCCACCAGGATGGGCAAGTAGGGTCCATCAGCGGCCGGCGCACAGGCCGTGTGTGCGCCGGCCGGCCTGACCGACGCATCATTGCACGAGATAGCGAACCGCCAGCAACCCCGCGAACAGATAGATCAGCCACGGCGCGTCCGACAAGCGGCCGGTGACGAGCTTGAGAACCGCGTAAGAGATCAGCCCGAAGGCGATCCCGTCCGTGATGCTCACGGTGAGCGGGATGAGGACGATCGTCAGGAAGGCCGGGATCGCTTCCGTCGGGTCCCCCCAGGGCACATCGGCAACCCCGCGCAGCATGAAGCCGCCGACCAGAATCAGCGCCGGCGCGATCACGGGATAGAGATGCGCGCCTTCGGGCGTCACGTAGCCCCCTCCCACCATCTCGGCCAACGGGGCGAAGAAGAGGGCCAGCAGAAACAACCCGGCGGTGACCACGCTGGCCAAGCCGGTCCGTCCGCCGGCCGCCACGCCGGCGGCGCTCTCCACATAGCTCGTGACCGTGGAGGTGCCCAGCAGCGCCCCGACGGTCATGCCGGCCGCGTCCGCCGTCAACGCCTTCTCGGCCCGGGGAAGCCGGCCGTCCTTGAGAAACCCGGCCTGCTGACTCACCCCGACCAGCGTCCCGATCGTGTCGAAGAGGGCGAGGAAGAAAAACACGAAGACGATCAGGAGGCCCTGGTGCGAGAGGAGGTCGCGCAAGTCCAGCTTGAGCAAGGTCGGGCTCAAGGAGGGCGGCGCGCCGAGGATACCATGATAATTCACCAGGCCCAGGGCCAGGCCGGCCAGCGTCGTCGCCGTGATCCCCCAGAGGATGGCCGCCCGGTGGCCCCTCGCGACCAACCCCGCGGTGAACAGCAGGCCGAACAGGGACAGGAGGACCGGGGCGCTTCCCAAATGTCCCAACCCGACGAGAATCCCGGGCCGCGCCACGACAATGCCGGCCCATTGCAGGCCGACGAAGGCGATCAACAACCCGATGCCGACGGCGATGGCCTGCTTCAGGGAATCCGGCACCGCATTCAGCAACCGTTCCCGGAAGCCGAAGCGCGACAACCCCAGAAATAAGAGGCCCGACACGAAGACCGCGCCCAAAGCCGTCTGCCAGGGCACCCCCATGCCGCCCGCCGCCACGGCCCCGCAGACGGTGAAGGCGAAGTAGACGTTGTGCCCCATAGCCGGCGCCAGCGCGATCGGATAGTTGGCCGAGAGCCCCATGAGCAGCGTCGCGAAGGCGCTGGCCAGGCAGGTGGCCGTCATCACGGCGCCGAAGTCCATCCCGGTCGTCGAGAGGACCGCCGGCTGAACGAAGAGAATGTAGGAGAGGGCGAGAAAGGTGGTGCCCCCGGCCAGGACTTCGGTCCTGACGGTGGTGCCGTTCGCCCGCAGGTGAAACCATCGCTCCAGCATCAACTCGCTCCGTTCAGACCGAGCGACGGGCGGATCGCCATCGGCGCCACCCGACGACCGCCGCGATGCCCGCCAGCGAGACCCAGGCCAGGAGGAGCAGCCCATCGTGAATCCTGCCCGAGAGGCGCTGCCATTCGTCCCCGAGGACATAGCCGAGCCAGAGAAAACTCAGAGACCAGAGCAGCCCGCCACTGTAGGCAAAGGCGGCAAAGACCGGAAACGGCAGGCGGGAGGAGCCGGCCACGAAGGCCGTGAGGTGCCGGAGTCCCGGCACGAAGTACCCGAGCAAGAGCCCGTACTTCCCGCGCAAGCGGTACCAGGCCTGCACCGCTTGCAGCCGCTCCGCATCGAGCCCCACTCGCGGCCCCAGCGAGCCTGCGAGGGACTGTCCGAGCGTCCGCCCCAGCCAATAACTGAGGCTGATCCCGCAGGCGCTGCCCAAAAAGGCCGCGGCGAGCGTGGGCGCAGCCGCCAGTTGGTGTGTGAACGTGAGGGAGCCGGCAAACAGGAGCAGCGTTTCATCCGGGATCGGGAGTCCGACAATCCCCAGCATGAGCAGCAGAAACAGGGCCGGGTACTCGTACCTGGTGATCCAATCGATGAAGAGGGCCTTGGCATCCATGATCAGGGCAGAGCTGATGGCATATAGCTTATGGCAAGACGCTGAGCGTGATTCCGGCCATGAGCCATGAGCTATACGCTCTTATCCGATTTCCACCGGCTTGCCGAGGGCGGCGGAACGGTAGGCCGCTTCCGCCATGGCCACGGCGCGCAGACCGTCCTCGCCGGACACAGGCATCGGGCTGTTGTCCTTCAGGCTGCGCGCAAAGGCCTCCAAGACGATCTCGATGGTCGGGCGATCCGGCACGGCTTCCACTTCCACCACCTTCCACCCCTCGATCCTGGTCAGGGTGCTGGTCCCCGTGTCCGCAATCAACTGTCCCTTCTGCCCGACGGCTTCCGCGCGGCAGAGGCGGCCCCCGGAGACCCGGGATAACTCTACGATACAGGAGACGCCGGAGGCCAACGTGAATTGGACTTGCGCCAGGTCTTCGACTTGCTTGGTATGCCGCCTGGCCGTCTCGGCCCGGACCTCGACCACCTCCCGGCCGGTCAGGTACCGGAGCAGGTCGAACAGATGGATGCCGATTTCCAGCACCACCCCGCCGCCGGCCTTGTCCTTCTGGTCCAACCAGGCATGGGGCGGGCGCTCCGCCCGCATACACAAGGCAAAGAACTCCACCGAACCGATGGCATCCAGCCGCTCGCGCAACCGGCGCAGAACCGGCGTGAAACGGAGCGTCTGGGCGGTCATGAGCGGAACTCCCGCCGCCCGCGCCGCCGCCACCATCTCCCCGGCCTCGGCTGTCGAGCAGGCCAGGGGCTTCTCGATCAAGAGGGCCTTGCCCGCGTCGGCCGCCGCCAGGCAGATCTCCCGATTGAGCGAGGGCGGCGTCACGACCAGGACCGCCTGCACGTCGGGCCGCCGCAGCAGGTCCCGCCAGTCGGCGTGGAACGGCACGCCATGCTCCTTGGCAAACTGCTCGCCCGCCCGGGCATCCTGGCGCGACACGGCCGCCAGCCGGCAGCCCGGCACCCCCTCCAGGAGATGCTTGGCATAGCGGGCCCCGTGGCGCCCCAAACCGATCAATCCCATCCCGATGCTCACGTGATTCTCCCCTCAGCCGTCACAGCCGGACGCTCACAAAGGCCATCCTCCGGTTCGTCGTGCGTGCAACAGGAACAAGACATGTTCTGCGCTCCCCGGTTGGGTCCGGAACCTGAGTACTGACAACCGATTACGCTGGTTATTTGAGGAGCTAGGAGTACGCCAAGACCGTTGAAAAATCAACCGAGTCTGCCTCAAGTTCCCGTTGAGCCAAACCGATGAGTAGACAGGGCGATGTGAGCCCTGAGCCCGTCAGGCGGGCGGACGCAAGGCTTTGACTGATCCGGGGGGAGCCGCCGCCCTTGAGGCCGCCCCCGAGCAACAAGATCTGAGATCGAATAAAGGAGGCGCCGTGCGGGTCCTGATTGCCGAAGCAGACACGGTCGCGCGCCGCGTCTTGGAGACCGCCCTGACCCAATGGGGCCACGAGGTCACCGGTTGCGCCGACGGAGTCGCGGCTCTCCAGTTGCTGATCGGAGCCTCTCCCTTCGACTATGCCCTGCTCGATTGGAACCTGTCCGAGTGCGACGGCCCGAAGATTTGCCGGACGGTCAGAAAGCAGTCCGTGGTACAGACCTACCTGCTCGTCTTGTGCAAGCCGGACGCAGACCAAGCCCCCCTGGCCGCGCTGGACGCGGGCGCCGACGATGCCCTTCCCAAGCCGGTGGATGCCGACCAGTTACAGCTCCGCCTCCGCGCCGGACAGAAAGTCTTGGAGCTGCGCCGGGAACTGGCCGCGGCGCAGGAGACGATCCGCATCAAGACGCTGCATGATCCCGTGACCGGCCTGTGGAACCGCGAGGCGCTCATCGAGAGCATGGCGCGGGAGCTGGAGCGGGCCAGGCGCGAGGGAGCCCCGCTCGGCTTCGTCCTGCTCGACGCGGACGATTTTCGGCTCGTGAACGATACGCTCGGGCGGCTCGCCGGAGACGGAGCCCTGCGCCAGGTGGGCCAGCGTCTCCGCCGGTCCCTGCGCTCCTATGACATCCTGGGCCGCTACGGCGGCGACCAGTTCCTGGCCATCCTGCCCGGCTGTGACGAGGCGGCCGCCGGCGCGCTGGCGGAACGGCTGCGCACCTCGGTGTCCGCGCAACCGATCACGTTGAACGAAGGCACGATCCGCATCACCCTCAGCGCCGGCGTTGCCGCCGCGGGCGGGGGGCAGGGGCGGTACGCGGCCGACGCGCTGGCCTGCGCGGCCGAAGCGGCCTTGTACAAGGCCAAGCAGCCGGGACAGCACAGTCTGGCGATGGCCACGAAGGGCGCGTGGCTGAACATCTCGACCTGAGGAGTCACTATGAAGCGCGTCCCCCTGGATGAAGCCGAGCCGGGCATGGTCCTGGCGAAGCCCGTGACCAACCAGACCGGCGTGACGGTCCTCCCCGCCGGGACCGAGCTCGACCGGGAGCTGCTGAAGCGGCTCGATCGGATGAACCTCACCGCCGTCTACGTCGAAGGCGACGCCGGCGCGGCCGGAGCCAAGAGTCCGGCCGACGTGGAGCAGGACCTGACCCGACGGTTCCGGAAGGTGGCCGGCGATCCGACTCAAGCCATGATCCGCGAAGCCGTCCGGCGGCACGTCCAGGCCGCCCGACAGGCCGCGCAGGCGGAGGCCGCCGCCGCAGGAGGAGCCGCATGAGCAGCCTGATCACGGCCCCGCCCGATCCGGCGGCCATCAAGCGCCAGATTGAAAAAATGGGCGAGCTGCCCACCCTGCCGCACGTGGTGCAGAAGATCGTCCTGATGAGCAACCGCTCGGATACGTCCGCCGAGGATCTGGGCAAGATCATCGAAAAGGACCAGGTGCTGGCCGCCAAGGTGCTGAAACTGGCCAACTCGCCGTTTTACGGATTTCCCGCCCGCATCGCCTCGGTCAGTCACGCGGTGGTGGTGCTCGGGTTGAACGTGGTGAAGGGATTGACGCTGGGCGCCACCGCCTTCGACATGATGAAGGCGGCCGGCATGGAGGAGCTCTGGCGCCATTCGCTCGGCGTGGCGATGATGGCGCACATCCTGGCCGCGCGCGCCGGGATGAAGAATCCGGAGGAACTCTTCGCCGCCGGCCTCCTGCACGACCTGGGCAAGGTCGTGCTGCAGGCCAAGCTGCCGGAACTGGGCGCGCAGATCGAGCGGACCTTCGCGCAGAGCGACGGCTCGCGCACCCAGGTGGAGCAGGAAGTCCTGGGCCTGACCCATGCGGACATGGCCGGCTGGCTGGGCGACATGTGGCACCTGCCGATCACGCTCAAGGATCCCATGATGTTCCACCACCAGCCCGTCCTCGCCCGCGACGCGGAGGCGCAGACCGCGGTCGTGCACGTGGCCGACGTCCTGGTGAAAGCGATGGGATGCGGGGATTCGGGGGACGATCTGGTGCCGCCCCTCAACCAGAAAGCCTGGCAGCTCATGAACCTGGACGAGGCCGGGCTTGACGAGTGCCTCCGCAAAGCCGCCCAAGAGTTCGTGACCATCGACGACTACCTATGACGACCGCCACGACCATCGCCGGCGAGCGCCGGCCATCCTGCCCGGCCGTGACGAGTCGGCGCCGGCGGAACGTCTCGACGGAGGAGTGAGGCATGAAGCGTATTCCATTGGATGAAGCCAAGCCGGGCATGGTCCTGGCCAAACCGGTCACCAGTCTGGCGGGGCAAATGATCCTGCCCGCCGGCACATCGTTGGATGCCCAGCTGATCGCCCGCCTGCATGGCATGGGGCTGACCTCGGCCCACATCGAGAATCGTCCCGGCGAGGAAGGAGACCCCGTCCAAACGCCGGCCGAGTTGGAGCAGGCCCTCGACCATCGGTTCAGGAGAGTGGCAGGCGACGCAGACCTGGTCCGTATGCGGGAGGCCATCCGACGCCATCTCCGCGCCAGGCCCCGCACGACCGCCTGATCGGAAGGAAGGACCCAGCCATGCCGACCGCAACCCCCACAGAGATCCGGCGTCGTATCGAGAAGGTCGGGGACCTCCCGACCTTGCCCCTTGTCGTGCACAAGATTATTTCGATCAGCAACCGGCCCAATTCCTCCGCCGAAGAGATCGCCCAGATCATCGAGAAGGATCAAGTGCTGGCCGCCAAAGTCCTGAAGCTGGCGAACTCGCCCTATTACGGGTTCCCGAAGCGGATCGGCTCGGTCAGCCACGCGGTCGTGATTCTCGGACTCAACGTCGTGAAACGGATGGCGATCTGCGCCTCCGTCTTCGATATGATGATGGCCGCCGGGATGGATCAACTCTGGCGCCACTCCCTGGCCGTGGCCATGACCTCCCATACCCTGGCGACGCGCGCCGGCCTGCCGCATCCGGAAGAGGTCTTTGTGGCCGGCCTGCTGCACGACCTCGGTCAAGTCGCCCTGCACGTGAAAGCACCGGACCTGGCGAAGCAGGTCGAGCAGGCACTGCTGGGGCGCGACCTCTGGCGGACGGAGGCCGAGCAAGAGATCCTCAGCCTGACCCACGCCGAGATGGCCGGCTGGTTGGCGGACCACTGGAGCCTCCCGATTGCGCTCAAAGAGCCGATGATGTATCACCACCAACCGCTGCTCGCACGGGATGCCCCCCTGCAGACGGCGATCGTCCACGTCGCGGACATCCTGGCCAAGGCGATGGGCTGCGGGGCCGTGGAGAACCAACCGGTGTCGCCCCTGGCGCCGAAGGCCTGGAAGCTGGTCAACCTGGACGACAACGCGCTCGACGCCTGCGTCGACATCGCGGCGCGCGACTTCGACATGATCGACGACTTGCTGTGAAGTGACTATGGCGGCCACGGCAACCAGGCGCGTACTCCTCCTCCACAGCGACCCGGACGAAGCCTCGACGCTGGCCGGCGTTCTCGGCAAGGCCGGCTTTGACGTCCAGTCCAGCGACGGGACCAGCCTCGCGATGGACGAGTTGTTTCACGACCCGCCAACCCTGGTTCTGGTGGCGGAAGGCGCCGGCGGCCGTTCCGTGGAAACCCTGGTGCGGGACCTCAAAGCCGATCCGCTCCTCGGACGCCTCCCCATCGTCGTCCTCATCCGCGAAGTCCGCGTGGACGACGTGGACTGGGGCGCGCTGGCCGTGGACGATTACATCGCGGTGCCCTACCGGCCGAACGACGTGGCGCGCCGGCTCCGGCTCTGCCTGAGCCGCATGGCCCGCTCGTTGGATGCGAACCCCCTGACCCATCTCCCCGGGAACACCTCCATTCTCTACGAAACCACCAGGCGGATCGAGAGCGGCCGACCCTTCGCCCTGGCCTACCTGGACGTGGACAACTTCAAGTCGTTCAACGACCGCTACGGCTACGGCCGCGGCGATGAAGTGCTGGTGGTGACCTGCCGCCTGCTGACGACGGTGGTCAGCGAGTTGGCCGGGACCGAGGGATTCGTGGGCCACGTCGGCGGCGACGACTTCGTGTTCATGAGCGATCCGGCGACGATCGACACCGCCTGTCAGACGGTCATCAAGCGCTTCGATCTGGTCATTCCCGATTTCTACGACCGGGAGGACCGCCAGCGCGGCTACATCGACTCGGTGGACCGCAAGGGGAACCACGAGCAGTTCCCGCTCATGACGCTCTCCATCGCCGTGGTGACGAACGAGTTCGCCCCCATCAAACACCCCGGCGACGTCAGCATGATCGCCTCCCAGCTGAAAAAGTACGCCAAGGCCATGCCGGGCAGTGTCTACGTCAAGGATCAGCGCACCGGCGATCGGCCGGCATAGCGGCCCGGACTGCGACCGCCCCAGTAGGATTTCTCCCCCCTGTTACGGTATGATCACCCCGATGCGACATCCCCCTGCTGCATGGACCGGTCGGTTGCCGATCGCGCCGCCTTCCCGGCTCCTCTCGCTGAGGCTCGCCGTCGGCCTCCTCTGCCTCGGCCTGGCCGGCTGCGCGGCCGAGATCCAGAAAACCATCGTGGTGCAGCCGGTGGAGTCCAAGCTCACCGCCTACAACTCCGTGGAGATTCCGGAGCCGAAGAACCCCGCCTCCCCGGCCGAAATCACCCACGACCTCCACGAGAAGCTGTTGCTGAACATCGGGACGATGGGCAAGTTCCGCCGGGTCGCC
>SXGU01329148.1_pt1 | contig 15235 bp, 11 predicted proteins | sample 3174531 | NCBI WGS metagenome assembly SXGU01 (sample SAMN11356863, study PRJNA531348) | freshwater metagenome | isolation source: freshwater sample F1-140 | place: China: Fuxian Lake, Yuxi | collected 2017-12-25
CCATCAGGCGCATGCGGAAAACGTTCAGCGCCTGTCGCTCCATGTCGACCGCCCCCATATATACGACGCACTCAAACCCGAACTTCGCGCACACCGCCGCCGTGGCCACCCCATGCTGGCCGGCGCCAGTCTCGGCAATGATTCGTTTCTTTCCCATCCGCCGCGCCAGCAACGCCTGGCCAAGGGCGTTGTTGATCTTGTGTGCGCCGGTGTGGAGCAGATCCTCGCGCTTCAGGTAGATTTTCGCCCCGCCACAATGCTCGGTGAGCCGCTCCGCCAGGTACAACTCCGTCGGTCGGCCCGCAAACTCCTTCAGGTGATGCCGCAGTTCGGTCTGAAAGGCCGGATCCTGGCGCGCCAGCTCGTAGGCCGCCCCCAGCTCCTGCAACGCCGTCATCAGCGTTTCGGGCACAAACACTCCTCCATAACGGCCGAAGTGCCCGCCCGCATCGGGCAGACTGTGACGATCGATTTGTGCGGGGACGGCGGCGGGAGACATCCCGCCAACGGGTAGGCCCGCCGTGACCAAACGCAAATCCGTTTTCGCCGGCTCGCGGCGAACAATACCCCGGGGGGCTCCGCCGACTCCTATGGCGCCGGGTGGCGCACGCTCACAGCACAGGTCGCCTTACCGTCGGGATCGGTCACGTAGCTGACTTTCAGGGTGTGGGCTCCGTCGGCGCCAGGGAAAGTAAACTGCCAGAGGTTGCCGCGATTCCCGGCGGCGCGCATGAAGTTCGAGCGAAACACCAGCGGCGAGCCTCCGCCGTTCACCGGCACAATTTCCACGCGATCAAAGCGGACGTTCTGACCGCCATTGTTGTTTCGGCCCAGCGTGATGATCGTGCCGTTCTTAAGGGTGACGTTTTCGATCGTGCGCAGCGCGAGGGCGGCGGGACCGGCGGCTTCGCCCACCGTGGCGGGCTCGGCCTGCCATTGCGCCAGGGCGGTGCCGACCACAATCGGGGCGATCCGTGGCCCGGCCGGCTTTTCCGGCGGCTTCTGCTGGGTGGCTTGCAACATTCCGACGAGCTTGGCGCTGGCGTACGCCAGGCTGAGCGTGACCGTGTCGCCGTTGCGATTGACCGTCGCGGAATCCAGGAATTCCGCGAGTTGCTTGTCGTTGGTCTCGGCGAGCGAAAACATCGCCACAAAGCCCTGCATGATCTTGGCGAGCTTGTCGGCCATCGCGCCGGAAGGGGCGGCCAGTTCCGCCCGGACGAACGTGTCGGGGCCTTTTTCACCGATCGCCATCGAACCCGAGCTGGCCATTTTGAGCATCCGGGCCGGGGGCCCGTCCGCGGGAAACAACTGGTCGGTCGGCACCATGCTGGCGGCGAAGAGGTACGAGCCGTTGGCGTTCGGCAGAAACTTTTTCAGCGAAGTCGCGGGCGCCCTGGCCAGCGACGGAGCGGAGCCGCGCAAGACTTCGCGCGCGGCGAGAATCTGTGCCTTCGTCCGGCTCACCAGCACCACCGGCTCCGGGGGAAATGCGACGACAATCTTCATGGCAGTCTGCCCCTTCTCCGCCGGTGGCGTAATCGCGTAGGCGGGGAACGCGAGATCGGTGATCTCCGCGACGGCCGTTGGCTCGGAAATCGTCGCCTGCAGGAGCAGCCCCTCGACGATCTTTCGCAACTCGGGTGCCCCATGGACGATTATCGTCCCGTCGATCGTCCCGACATCGGCCCCAAGGCTCGTGCCATAAGCCGTCACCGTGCCAATCGTCGTCAGGAGCCGCGGCCAGTTGATTCCAACCTTGCCGCCGGGGGTCTCGACGCGTGCCGACTCCGCTTGTTTCATCGCCTGTTTTCCGATCGCACTCTCGCGGAGCACATGCATGTCCGCGTGCACCATCCAGCGCGCCTCCGCGGCGACGTGGGCGGGATCAATGGCGGCCCGGGCGGGACTGGCGATGCACCACGGCAGGGCCAGCAGCACGGGATAAAATGCCGGCAAACGAAAGTGACGGATACTCATGGGAGGCAGGAGGACGATCATGCGTTCAAGACACACCGGAGGGCAGCTTGGTTGCAGATTAATTCAGGCCGGTTGCTGCCCGGTAAATTCGCGCTGAGTGAACAGGACCGCCGCCAGGCCGAGCAACGTGACGGAAAACAACAGCAACAGGCCGGTCGTGGCGAGGACACTGGCCTCGGCGGCGGGCGACGTGAGCGCCAGTAGCATCGTGTTGATCTGGTGCGTCATCGACAGCTGGCTGATCTGCGTCGGAATCTGACCGACACCCACCTCAATCACTCCCCCGTAGATCAGACCCACAATGGGATAGCGGGCGGTCAGGACGCCTCCGAGGAAACCGAGCGCGCTGAAGGCCACCACCAACAAGACCTGGGCCAGCAGCAGAAGTGGCACGGCCGCCAGTAATCCGGGCACCTCGCGATAAATCCCGGCGCCGACCACCACCGCCAGGACGCAAAGGAAATCCACCTGCGCACAGACGAGGTGTGCAAGGTAGCGCCCGATCAAGAAAAGCGGGCGCCGCACCGGCCGGGTGAAGACATAGTCGGTCGTGGTGGACTTCAATTCGTCGCGGATGGCCCCGCCCGCGGAAAGAAACGCCATGGTCGGCACCAGAAACGTCACGTAAAAAGAAATCACCCATTTCAGGTAGAGCTGGGGATTCTTCGCGCCCGAGAGATACCCGAAGCAAACCAACCCGAGCAACGCTGCGGTCCCACCCAGGGCGAGCCAGTGCACCGGCGCAAAGTAGCGGCGCAGGGTGAGACGCCAGATGCCGGCCAGGGCGCGCCAGGCATTCGGTTTCGCCCGCGGGGCAGGCTGGCTGGCCCCGGAAATTTCGGAGGCGCTCATGGGTGGCTGGCGGGCTCGATGGCCCGCTCCAGGAGCGACGCCGTGTTTTGCACCTCAAAGATCGGCACACCGCTCGCGAGCAGGATCTGCTGGAAATCGCCGAAGAAAAGCGCGGGGTCGCGCCAGCGCACCTGCAGCGTACCGCTCGCCGCGTCGATCTCGCAGCCGCGCAGGAGTTCGCGGTCGAAGAGGTGGCGCGCCAGCTTGCCGGCGTCCGCACAACGAAACGTCGTCGCCTCGGGCCAGTTCGCCCGGGCCGCGGGTGACGCCGCCTCGTTCAGCGCAAGGGAAATGCGGCCCCAGCGGAGCAGCAAAAAATCGGCGCACAGCGTTTCGAGATCGTGGAGAATGTGACTGGAAATGAGCACGCTCGCCCCCTGGCCGGCCAGATCCCGCAGGACGTTGGCGAAATCCTCGCGGCCCATCGGATCCAGGCCGTTCATCGGCTCATCCAGAATGATGAGCTGGGGATCGTGCAGGAGGCACTGCGCAAGCTTCACGCGTTGCTTCATGCCCTTCGAGTAGGCGGAGACCCGTTTGCTCCAGTGTTCGCTCCCGAGCTTGACGCGCGCCAGGGCGGCCCGCGCGCGCGTCTCGGCGTCGTCGGCGGCCAGTCCCGAGAGCAGACCGAGGCCGACGAGCCATTCGAGCGGGCGGAGGCCGCCAGGCATCGCCTCGCCCTCCGGACAATAGGCGAGGCGCGCCTGCACCTGCGGATTGTTCCACGGCGCGGCGCCAAAGACCCGCAGGGTGCCGGAACTCGGCCGGATCTGTCCGAGGAGCAGTCGAAACAAGGTGGTCTTGCCCGCGCCATTGGGCCCGACAATGCCGGTGATTCCCGGGCGAATCGTGAACGAGACGTTGTTCAACCCGAGAATCATCCCGTAGAAGCGACTGAGGCTTTCGGCCTGGACGACGGTGTTCATTCGGGGCGGAGTCGGCGGAAGAAGACAAACGCGGAGAGCGCCACGAAGGCGCCGAGGCTGGCCAGCGATCCGTTGAAGTCGGAGCTTTGCGCCCGTTTGCCAGCCGCCGCCAGATTGGTGGCCGAGGTTTGATCGAGAAACGGAAGTTTTTCGCCCGCGCCCGTGAGCACGCTGTCGACCCGGAACACCGTTTGCCTCACCTCATTGAGGTCGCGCTGGAAACTGGTGCGTTTGAGCCAGTCGGGCACCACCGGTGGGGCGGCGACGGCCCCGAGGATCAGCCACAGACCCACCCAAATTGCCGTGGTCGTGTTGGCCGTGCGGCTGCACGCGGATACTCCGAGGGCGATGGCCGCGAGCGCCACCAGCCCCACGGCGTTGAAGAGCAACGCGTGCCACAGCGGGGCCAACGAGTAAACGATGAAGTCGCTGTCCGTCGCGAACAACATGCCCAGCACCCACCCAAACAGCAGCGGTCCGGTCCAAATTGCGACCAGGACACACACGATGATTCCGAACTTGCCACAGAGATAGTCGACCGACGTCAGTGGCCGCGACAGGTAAACCGTGAGGGCGTTGCTGCCGCGATCCCGCGTGATGAGTTGCGGCACCAGCACCGTCAGCGCCGCCAGACTGAGCCACAGGCCGAGAAACGAGTGCGCCCAGAAGATCAGCGTGAACACGCCCCCGATGCAAACGTCGGGAAAGAGCACGACGAACGCGCCCAGCATCGCGGCCATCGCTTCGTAGCGCGGACCGAAACGGGTGGCGAGCGACTCCAGCCAGCCGCCGGTGGCGACCGACTGGCTGAACACAACACCCAGCGCCGCGATGGCCAGGCCGCCAGACCACGCCAGGCCCAGGAGCACCCGGAAAAAGCGCAGGCGCAGGAGCTGCCGCAGACCGTTGTCCACGATCGCCCAGCGCCGATAGGCGATTCCGCGCGGGGCCTCGCGCCAGCGGCTCAGATCGAGGTTACGTTCCATTTTCAGCGGAAATCGCCCGCACGAACAATTCGTGCAACGCGTCCGGATTGGCGGTGATTTCCGCGGGCGGCAGCCCGTGGGCCCGCATCAGCTCCAGCAGCCACTCGATCGAGTTTGACGGAGACTCGACCCGCAGCTTGCCGTTGGAGAGGTGCACGACGGCGAGCCCGGACTGGGTCAGCACCGTGGCGAATCGCTCCCGTTCGCCCGTCGGGGCGATTTCGACGATGCGTTGGTGCCGGCTTTTCAAATTCGCGATCGTGTCGTGTTCGAGCAGCCGGCCATGGCCGATGATGACCACGCGGTCGCAGACCCGCTCAATATCGCGCAGCAGGTGCGAACTCATCACCACGCTGATGCCGAGGTCGCGCCAGAGAGAGCCGATGAGATTCAGGATGTGCTCGCGACCAGAGGGATCGAGACCGTTGGTCGGCTCATCGAGAAAGATCACCTCGGGATCATGCACCAGCGCCTGCGCGAGTTTCACCCGTTGTTTCATCCCGGTCGAATAGGTGTCCACCAGCCGGTAACGCTCCTGCCCCATGCCCACCAGATCGAGAATCTCGTGGGTGCGCTGGCGCGCCACGCGGAAGGGCATGCCGGAAAGCTGGCCGCAATACGTGACGTATTCGCACCCGGCGAGGCCGGCGATGTGGCAGTCCTGTTCGGGGCTGTAGCCGACCCGCTCGCGCGACGCACGGTTGCCGGCGCGAATGTCGCGACCGAGCACCCGGGCGGAGCCGGCGGAAGGCGTCTCCAGATTGAGGAGACACTTGATGAAGGTGGTCTTGCCGGCGCCATTGGGGCCCAGGAGGCCGATGGTGCCCCGGGGCACCGCGACCGTGACATCCGCCAACGCCCGCTGGGTGCCGTAGGTTTTCCCCAAGCCATCCGCCTCGATGATGAAGTCGCCGGCCGCCACCGGCGCGGACGGAGAAGGCAGACGTGGAGAGAGGGAGGCTTGCAAAGGAAAAAGACCAGGCGCGCGAAGGCCGAGCGTGGTGTCGTGCATCCTTTACACCAAAGCGTGTCCGGGAGTTACAGATTTTTCGGGGAAAATCGAGCGTCAGGTCAATCGTCCACCCCCGCTATTTTCTTCTCGGACAACCTTCCCCACCGGTGCGGCCGGGGTTGCGCCCCGCGCGCAAACGCCGGGAGCGCCACCTTCCCGGGGCTCACACTCCGCGCGACCAGGATGCGGTTTTCGAGGACACCGGGGAATTCGGACGAGCGTTACTCCGTTAAGTTGCCGTCGAACAACGGCCCAATTCCCATAGGGAATGTAACCTAATGGGTTACACTCAAAACTCCGCTTCTTACGAGGGGTCTAACGAAGTAACCCTAGTGTGCCGACCGCAAAGATAGCGTGACAAGTAGCGGCGAGCACCAGCGAGTGGAGCGCGCCGGTGGTCCACTCGCTGGCGCTCGCAGCTACACGTCACGAAAGTTATTGGTCGCGCTACTAGTCCTCAGCCGTCTTGTCGCGCTCCGCCAGCTTCCATTTCGCGCGTTCCTCGCGGCTCTCGGCCGAGGCGTTGCCGCCGCCCCGGCTGCCGCGCGTCTCGTCCTTCACCTTGCCAACCAGGTCGAAAAACACCGGGCAGCCTGCGATGTCGAATTCCTTGACCACTCCCGCTTCGAGGTACCGCCGGTACTGCTCGGTGAGCTTCTCCTCGCGATTGCAAAAGACCTTGATGCGAAACGGCCGGGTGCCCGTGTGCGTCGCATAGTAGATCCGGAAGCGTTTGCCCCCAATCGCCGCCGGCGGATTGCGTTCCGCGAGGTAACCCAGCACTTGGTTCAACTTCGCCGTGGACATCTTTAGATCGAGCGTGCGGTTCAGCTTCACCGCGGCGTTCAACATGCGATCAATCTCAAAACCGCTCAGCGCCGAAACAAAAATCACCGGCGAACCCGGCGTGAAGAAGAGCCGCTCGAACAGGGCGTGCTCATACTTCTCGCGGTAGTCGCGCTCGCTCTTGTAGGGCGCGAATCCGCCCCGCGCCTTGAAGGCCTGCTGCACGAGGTCCCACTTGTTCACCACAATCACGATCGGCTTGCCCTCCTTGATGGCCTCGCCCGCGATCGCCTTGTCCTGCTGCGTCACGCCCTCGAACGCGTCCAGCACGATGAACACCACGTCGGTGTTCTTGATCGCGTCGAGCGAACGCAACCGGGAAAAATATTCCACCGGCGAGGCCAGCTTCGTCGCCGCCTTGATGCCCGCCGTGTCAATCAGCCGGAAGGGATATTTTCTTCCGTCGCGGCCCACGAATTCGAACGGCAGCTCGATCGCATCGCGGGTCGTCCCCGGCATCTCGCTGACGATCAGCCGGTCGCTCTGCAGCAGCCGGTTGCTCAGCGAGGATTTTCCCACATTGGGCCGACCGATGAAACAGACGCACAGCGGATCGCTGGCCGACTTGGCCGCCGCCGCCTCGGGCTCCGGCAACGGGCCCAACACCGCCACGATCGCATCGCGCAACTCCGCCTCGCCCCGCCCATGCTCGGCCGAGACCCGCAGGGGTTCGCCGAACCCCAGCCGGTAGGCCTCGTCGAGCGCGATCTTGTCGTCGTCGAAATCCGCCTTGTTGACCACGAGCCGCACCTGCTTCCGGCCCTTGCGCAGCATCGTCGCGATCTTTTCGTCCAGCGCGTTCAGGCCACCGAGCCCGTCGACGACAAAGAGAATCAACGAGGCGGCGGCGATCGCGAAATTGACCTGCTGCTCCGAGGCCCGCGTCAGGGCCGCCGGCGTGTCCACACCCCGGTACCCCAGCCCGCCGGTGTCCATCAGCGTGTAGCCGCCTTCGGCAATCTCCGCCGAAATCACGTCGCGGGTGATTCCCGGCTGATCGTGGACGATGGAGATGCGCTTCCGCGCGAGCCGGTTGAAGAGCCGGCTCTTCCCGACGTTGGGGCGACCCACGATTGCAACAATGCGAGACATAGGAAAGGGAGTAATGTTTAAGGGAGTATGGTGTAAGGTTTCTCTCCTTACTCCTCAATCTTTACCCCTTGCTCCGCGGCGTTCCGCCAGAACGCTGCACGAACCGCTCCACGCGATCGCAGGCTTCGATGATTTGATCGTAGGCGGTGGCGAAGCAGGCGCGCACGTGGCCGCGGCCGTTTTCCCCGAAGGCGGTGCCCGGAACGACGGCGACCTTCTGCTGCTGGAGCAGGCCGACCGCAAATTCCTTCTCGCTCAGGCCGCTCGCCGTCACGTTGGGAAACGCGTAAAAACTCCCGCGCGGCAGGTGGCACGTGAGTCCGATTTCGTTGAAGCGCCGCACGATCAGATCGCGCCGGCGGTGATATTGCTCGCGCATCTTGAGCACGCTGTCCCAGCCGTGCTTGAGCGCCTCGAGCGCGCCTTCCTGCGCGATGATCGAAGCGCACATCATGGCGTATTGATGCACCTTCATCATCGCGTCGATCAACTCCGCCGGTCCGCAGGCATAGCCGATCCGCCAGCCGGTCATCGCGAACGCCTTCGAAAAACCATGCAGGAAGATCGTCCGCTCCACCATGCCCGGGAAACTCGCGATGCTCGTGTGCGTGCCCTCGAAGGTCAGCTCGGAGTAGATCTCGTCGCTCAGGACGAGCAGGTCTTTCTCCCGGCAGAACTCCGCGATTTTTTCGAGCTGCTCGCGGCTGCAGGTGCCTCCGGTCGGGTTGCACGGCAGGTTGAGCATCAGAATCTTCGCCCCCGGCTGCCACGCGGCGCGCAATGCCTCCGCCGTCAGCGCAAAATTATCCTTCGCAAACGTCGGCACCGCGATGCCCTCGCCGTGCACCAGCGTGACGCTCGGATGATAACTCACATAACACGGCTGGTGAAACATCACCTTGTCGCCGGGATTGCAGAACGCGCGAAAGCAAAGATCGAGCGCCTCGCTCACGCCGACCGTCACGATCACCTGATCGTCCGGCCGGTAGCTCACGCCGAAGTGCTGCTCGACGTACGTCGAGATCTCCCGCCGCAACTCGATCAGCCCAAGGTTCGACGTGTAGTAGGTCTTCCCTTTCTCCAACGCGTAAATGGCGGCCTCGCGGACATGCCAGGGCGTGACGAAATCGGGCTCGCCCACCCCGAGGGAAATAACGTCCTGCCCCTTCATCTTAGCGACGAGTTCGAAAAAGTCGCGGATGCCGCTCCGGGGCAGCGTGGACACGTGGCGGGCGATAAAGTGAGAATGATTCATGGTGGCTGGGGCGACTTGGGGTGGAGCGCTTTGTCCCCACCGCGCTTGAGCCGGTTGGGGACAACCGGCTCCACCTTTTCGCGGGAGCGCGGTTGAACTCAGGGCGTGACCGCCTGTCGCGTGGTCGGCGCCTCGCCGCCTTCGAGCAGGAAACCCTGTTCCTTGTAACAGCGCAGCATGAAGTGCGTGGAGGTGGAGAGCACGCCCTCGATCGTCGAGAGTTTCTCCGAGACGAAACCCGCCACTTTTTGCAGCGAGGCCCCGCGCACGAAGACCAGCAGATCGTAGCTGCCCGACATCAGGTAGCAGGACTCGACCTCGTCGAAGCGCGCGATGCGCTCCGCGAAGCGGTTGAACCCGCCGCCGCGCTCGGGCGTCACCTTGACCTCGATCACCGCGCGGACGGCGGCGGCGGCTTCACGGGAAAGATCGAGCACCGGACGCCAGCCGAGGAAGACTTGGTCCTTCTTCAACTGTTCCAGGTGCTGATTAACCTCCGCTTCGGTCAGACCCGAGACCGTGGCCATCTGGCCGGTCGTGAGGCTGCCGCCGTCGATCAAGAGCTTGAGAACCGGGTTCATAGGGACGGCGGTTATCCGGGATGGAGCGCGACTTGACGAGGCTGAAGTTTGGGCGGGAGTTTGGGCGGGGTGAAAGCGTTTTGTCTTGGTAACGTTCCGCGTAACTAGAAGAGACATGATCAGGTCGTTCTCCGGCCGCGCCACCGAGGCCATTTTCCTCGACCGGCAGGCACCGGAATTGCCGTCAACCATCCAGATTGTCGCCCGCCGAAAACTGATCCAAATCCTTCTCGCCCGCTTGCTCTCCGATCTTCGGGTCCCGCCGGGCAACCGGCTCGAAGCGCTCAAGGGGCGGTTTGAAAGCCGGGCCCGGCGGCGCAGCCACCGTTGAGCGTTTCCCACGCCGCTCACTTCTTCCCGTCCGGCTTTTCCGCCGGATGCGCCTGGCGCCACGCCTGCGCGCGGGCGTGGGCTTCGGTCAGCCCGGCCTCCGCCATGAGCTTCACCCAGCGCGGATCTTTGCGCACCGGGTCGTAGATCGGATTCCAAAGTTGCTCCCGCGCGTTGGCATTGTCGTTGGCTTTCGGGTTCATGCGCGCCAACGCCTCCTCGGTTCGTCCCAGCACGAGGAGGCCGCGGGCTCCCCCTGGAACCGAGACACTGGCGCTAGAACGGGGCCCGGCGAGGAGTGCTTCCGCTTCGGCTTTTAGTCCCGCCAGGACGAGTAGTTCAAAACGGGTGGTGCGATTTCGGGAGTTATCGTCGGGCAGCTGCCGCACCAGCGCGACGGCCTCGGTATTCCGACCAAGTTGGATCAGGGCGTGGGCCTTGCCGGTGAGCGCCTGGCTAGAACCCGGCTGCAAGGCGAGTGCGCGATCATAGGCGACGATCGCTTCCCCGAGCCGGCCGGCGAAACGCAGCCCGCCGCCGTAGTTGTCCCAAATGACCGACACCAGCGGATCAAGTTCGGTTGCGAGCTTCAAATGCACGAGCGCCGCTTGCATGTGCGCGCCGGTGAGCAGCTCCCCGCCGAGCCACTGCTGGGCCGAAGCATAGTTGGGATTCAGGGCCACCGCGCGGCGGAGGGCTAGTTCGGCCTCGGCAGGCCGACGATCAGTCCGGAACGCAAGCCCGAGCGAAGCGTGGGCTTCGGCTGAATCGGGATCGAGCGTGATCGCCTGGTGGGCCTTTGCCAGGATGCGCGCTCTCTCATCTGTACGGGATTGATCCTCCGCTTCGCTCGCGTTCTGGGTGCGGATGAAGCGTTGCACCCATACATCGGCGAGCGCCGCGTGGGCGCGGGCGAAATTCGGTTCGAGCGCCAGCGCGCGGGTGAGCGCGGTTTCGGCCCGGTCGAATCCAGCCGACGTCCGCAGGTTCCACGCCTGGCGGGCTTGCACGTAGAGTTCGAAGGCTTCCGGGTTCACCGGGGCCTTCGACGCGGCGGAACTCGCGCCGAGTTTCAGCGAAAGCGCCTTGGCGATTAGGCCGGCGATTTCCTCCTGCACTGCGAACACATCCTTCGTGTCGCGGCTGAGCGGCTCGGAAGTCCACACCGTCTCGTCGTTCGTCGCGCGTGTGAGCTGCGCAGTGATGCGTACCGTGCCGCCGGAGCGGCGCACACTGCCGTCCACAAGGTAGGTCACGCCGAGTTTCTGTCCCTTGTCCCGCGCCGTCGCCTCCTTGCCTATGAAGAACGACAGGGAGCTGCTCCCCTTCACCGTCAGCCCCGGCACGCGGCCGAGCACCGCGATAAGTTCTTCGCCGATCCCTTCGACAAACGCCTCGTTCGCCGGATCGCCACCAACATTTCTGAACGCGAGCACGGCGACGGATTTCGCTGTTGCGAAATCCGTCGGCGGCTGCGCCGCGGGGGAAGGCGGAGTGGCGGGCACCGCCGCCACGAGGCGCATTTCTTCGAGCCAGCTCAGGCCTTCCTTGATCATCGCCTGCCCGCGCGGGTTGTCGCGGAGGGGCTTGAGCAGCGGATCAAAGCGCAGGGCGGTCAACACCAGCAGCCGGCTTTTCTCTGACTGGGCCATCTGGCGTTGAAATTCGACGATGGCGGCGTCGGTTTCTCCGAGCAAGAGTAGGACGACGGGCGTCCCTCCGTCTCCCCCGAGAAATTCCGCAAAACCTCCGAGTTGGCGAAACGCATCCAACTGCTCTTTCGCCGCCTCCTTTTGCCCCAGCAAGGCCAGCAACAGGGCCTTGTTGAAAATCCAAACGGGTTGGTTGGACTCGGTCGGGAGGCGTTGTTCGACGAGACGCAGCGCTTCTGTCCACTTGACCTTGGCGGCTGCATCCCGGCCCGCGAGGGCATGCGCCAGCCCCTCCAAAGTCGCTCGGGGATACTTTTGCCGCCGCTCTTCAAGGAATTCGCGCGGGATTCTTTTTATCGCCGCCAGCGCCTTCTCCGGCTCGCCCAAGCGCCGCCATAGAATAAATGCTTGGGCGGCGAAGAGGTCTTCCGTCATCAACTGCTCCGGAATCGTTGCGAGAAACGTCTGCGCCGCTTCCAGATCGCCCATCGTGTGAATGCGCGTGACCAACCGCGCATGATAGGCCGTCTTGGTGGGAGTGGCGGCAAATACGCGATCGAGCCGCCGATCGGCCAGCCATGGGTTGCCGATTGCCGAGGTGAAGAAAGGCGACGCGTCATCGAAAAGCGCCTGGGGATCTCCACCGGGCAGGGCGGCAGACTTCAGGCGGAGGGCCGAAGCCTCCGCCGACCGACCGACGCGGCTGAGCGTATTCGCCAGCAGGCGGTAAATCCGCCGATCGGCGGGGGCCCGACGCAGGAGTGCGCGCAAACGCGGTTCCGGCTCGTCGCCGTCTTTGGCCGGCCGCGAAAGATAGGCGAGGCCGGCCTCGGCCAAGCCGGCCTCGATTGAGTCGGGCGCGAGTCGAATGGCTCGCTGACTCTGACTGCGGGCCGCCTCATGCCGACGGGGCGAATCATCGTAGCTCCAATCCCAAAACCCCAGGCTCACCCGCGCGTAGGTGGCCCAGGCCTCGCCGTCTGAAACGTCGAGGGCCACGGCCTTCTTGCAGAGTTCCTCCGCCAGCACAAAATTCTGCCGCACCGCCAGCGGATCGTCGTCGATCAGCGCGCGGGCCTGGAGGGCGAGTTTCCGCGCCTCGGTGATGGGCGCGGCGGATTTTTCTGCGATGGACGAAGCGCCGTCGATGGGCGAAGAGTGCGTCGTTGGTCCCGTCCACCGGCGCCAAACGACCAGCGCCGTGAGGGCCACCGCGCCGACGATCGCCGGCACGAGCCAAGGGCGCCGGGATTCTCTTGGAGGCGGGGTGCCCTCCGTGTCCGACGAAGGCTTGGCGAAGTCGGAACCCCGCAATGCGGGACGAGGGCGTCCCGCCTCCATCTCTGAACCACCCAACAATGTCTGCACGCGTTCGCAGAACGCGGCCAACGAATCGGCTCCGCCGATTTGTGCCTGCCCGCCGTAGGCCGGGCGAAGGCGGGTCCATTGTACCTCGGTAAACGAGTCCGGCACGTGCGCCTCGGCATCGCGCGTGGCGTCGATCACGACGGGCAGCAAGAACGGCCGGCCCTTCGCCATGAGATGCGTGCGCTGATCCGCCAGCCGCCACTCGAGGCGAAAATACCCTTCCGTCCGCGCCTGCGTCGCCGCCGAAATCACCGGCGCGAACAGCGCGCACTCCTTGATCTGCCGACGGATCTTCTGGTCCCACGCATCGCCGCCGACGAGCTCGCTCTGATCGAACCACACCTCCACCCCGGCGGCCCGCAGCGCCGCGCAGATGCGCCGCGCCGCCTCGGCATCTTGCGAAGCGTAGGAAAGGAAAACGGCTTTGGTTGAATCGGACACGGGCAGTGGGAGGGAGCGGGACCGGAAACGACCCGACACTCCAAAGCCGCCCCACCTGTGGCGAGTTCATACTTTATTCCACTACCAGGTGATTGGTCTTGGTTCCTGCTTTTGCCCTCCCGCAGATTCAGAAAGACCACAGATAGTCGGACGCCAGGGTTTGAATCTGTGGTCTTTCTGAATCTGTGGGAGGTCCTCTGAGGACGTGGAGTAACGGAGCCGACCCTCCGCGACCTCGGCGCCCTCCGCGTTTCAAAAATCTCCGGGCAAAGTTCGCTGCAAAAGTGGCTTTCCGCCTCGTTGATGTTTTGAGCTGCCAAAAACCACCGCCGCGCACACGCGGGTTGCATCGGCCCGGAAAATGCTCCAACGGTCTCCGCTCCCATGTTCGAGTCGCTCACCGAAAAACTCTCCTCCGCCCTGCGCAACCTGCGCGGCGTCGGCAAACTTTCCGAAGAAAACATGGCGGAGGCTCTCAAGGAAGTGCGCACCGCCCTCCTCTCCGCCGACGTCCACTTCAAGGTCGCGCGCGAATTCGTCGATCAGGTGCAGCTCAAATGCATCGGTCAGGATGTGCTCAAGGGCGTCGCCCCCGGCCAGCAAATCGTCAAAATCATCCACGACGAACTGGTCAAGCTGCTCGGTGAAGGCACGACGGACCTCTCCGGCGCCCGGCCGCTGAAAATCCTGATGGTCGGCCTCCACGGCTCCGGCAAGACCACCTCCACCGCCAAACTCGGCAAGCTGCTCAAGAAACGCGGCTATCGGCCGCTGGTGGTGGGCGCCGACATCTACCGCCCCGCCGCCATCGACCAGCTCGAGATTCTCGCGAAACAGGAGGAGCTCGGCTTCTACGCCGACCGCAGCTCGCAGGACGTTCCCGCCATCGGCGGCGCCGGCCTCGAGGCCGCCCAGGTCGCCACGGCCGATTGCATCATCTTCGACACCGCCGGCCGTCTCCAAATCGACAACGATCTGATCGAAGAGGTAAAAAAACTCCGGGCGCGCATCCAGCCCGACGAAGTGCTACTCGTGGTGGACGGCGCGCTGGGCCAGGAAGCGGTCAATGTCGCCAAGACGTTTCACGAAGCGCTCCAACTCACCGGCCTCATTTTGACCAAGCTCGATGGCGACACGCGCGGCGGCGCGGCGCTCTCGATCAAGAGCGTCACCGGGGTTCCGATTAAGTTCATCGGCACGGGCGAGAAGACGACGGACTTCGAGATTTTTTACCCCGACCGGCTGGCTTCACGCATTCTCGGGATGGGCGACGTCGTGTCCCTGGTCGAGAAGGCGCAGGAGCACATCGATGAGAAAGAGGCCGAAAAGATGGCCGAGAAGATGCGCAAGGCGGAGTTCGACCTTGAGGACTTCCTGGCGCAGATGCAGCAGGTGAAAAAGCTGGGTTCGATGCAGAGCATCATGGGCATGATGCCGGGCATGAGCGGCGTGCAACTACCCGCCGGCGCGGACCAACAAATGGCGCGCACCGAGGCGATCATCAAGTCGATGACGAAGCAGGAGCGAAAAAAGCCTGACATCCTCAACGGCAACCGCCGCAAGCGCATCGCCGATGGCGCCGGCGTCAAAATCGTGGAGGTCAACCAGCTGATGAAGCAGTTTCAGCAGATGCAGCAGATGATGAAGATGATGAAAGGCGGCGGATCGAAGAAGATGATGCGCCAGATGGAAGCCATGCGCGGCAAGGGCGGTTTCCCGGGGATGTAGGCTGAACACGCCGAAAACTACAAACAACGGCCAGGCCCCTTTTTTCGCTTGGCTGATTGATCCGCCGCATCACCGGACAAGATAGTCATGGCCCTCCTGGAGTCGGAACTGGTGCGCATGGCGGACTTTTTCCGTCGTCATGGTTGCACCGGTTTTCCGGTCGGTGACGACGGGCTTGTCCCAATC
>SXGU01057931.1_pt1 | contig 15230 bp, 11 predicted proteins | sample 3174531 | NCBI WGS metagenome assembly SXGU01 (sample SAMN11356863, study PRJNA531348) | freshwater metagenome | isolation source: freshwater sample F1-140 | place: China: Fuxian Lake, Yuxi | collected 2017-12-25
GGTCACTGGATATCGCCTTCGGAGAAGATCAGTCCCGGATGCGGGAAGGCAACGCAGCCGAAAACTTCTCGATCCTGCGCCGCATTGCCCTCAACCTGATTCGACAGGACAAAACCACCAAGGCCGGTGTCAAAAACCGGAGATTGCTGGCCGGATGGGACGATCAATACCGCCAGAAAATCCTTGGAATCCAGGAGGCCGTGGCTTGATGCGATTGCCCTGGTCGGGAACCGCACTGGGGGCTAGACTGGACGGTTTGGCGGGTCATGACACTATCAAAGGTGGCCTGGGACACGATGTCCTGATGGGTAATACCGGCAATGACCTGTTGAGCGGCGAGAATGGCAATGATCGACTGGACGGAGCTCAGGGTGCCGATACCTTGTTGGGTGGGGCTGGAAATGACCTGTTCTTTACCGGAGCCAACCAGGTGCGCTTTGCCCTGGATGTCGCCAAAAGCACCACCCTGGTTCAGGTCAATCTCGATGCCGACACCAGCACAGCGGAACTCGAAATTCAGTTGGTCAGCCTCAAGAGACTGACCGCCGGCGACTTCATCCTGGCAGCCACGGCGGGTTAACCGACACCCGCGTAATCCGCCCCACCAAGGTGAACGGATTCATCCGGTCACAATGACCGAACCCCCGCCCCGTTTCCGCAAGGACTCGGGGCGTTTTTTTGCCTTTCCCCTTACAGCAGTGACGTGCGACCGATTCGCCTCGATCGAGCGTCAGTTTCTGCTAAACTCACTCTCAATATTCACCATTAGCCTCAAGAAAAAATACCATGTCCATTGTTCAACCCACGCTCGCCGATGTCTGGATGTTATTTAAGGAAACAGATCGCAAATTCCAGGAAACAGATCGAAAACTTCAGGAAATGGCGGAAAGCCACAAGGAAACCGAAAAACTGGTCAGGGAAGTATCCAGAAATGTCGGTGATTTGAACAACCGCTTAGGGCAATTCGTCGAACACCAGGTGCGTCCGGCGGCGGTTCGTTTATTTCAGGAACGGGGTATCGATATTCACGTCGTGCAATACAATGTCAGCGCCAACCGGAATGGTGAAGGCGTCGAAATTGATTTGTTAGTCACTAACGACAAGGATATTGTCGCGATTGAATGCAAGAGCAAGATGAGTATCGAGTATATCGACGATCATCTCGAACGACTGGAAAAAATCAAGCGGGTGATTCCCCTGTATCAGCATCACCGAATCATGGGCGCGGTGGCGGCTATGGTTTTACCAGATGACGTGGCCCGTTATGCCTATCGCAAGGGACTGTTCGTGATTGCCCAGGACGGAACCGGTCTTATCCTGCGCAATGACGATAAATTCATACCGACCTTGTGGTGAACCCGCACAAGGCAGATTCACCACAAGGTCATCCGCCCCTCGACGGAAAACCGATACACTCACAACCCCACCGTTACCGTGCTATGGCCCAGTACTCAAACCGGGTATGGCTAGTCGAATGAACTCGCGCAACCCTCTACGGGGAACGGGAGCCTGGCGTGTGCTGCCAGCCCAATTTTTTTTCAAAAAAACCGGCCTTTCTCACTCACGATAAGTCAGTGGTTATACTGATAGCCAACGCAGAATTGTTATACAGGACAATGACAATGGCACAGTATAAAAACAATCCCTCGATTGACTCCGTTGATACGCTGAATCACCTGATTACTCAGATCTACGATGCCGCCGTAGATCCCCTGCAATGGAAGCCTTTTCTCGAAAGCCTGTCTGATTTATGCGGCGGGCAGACCATGGGCTTGCTTTTATACGACCGGTTGAACCGAAAGTCCTGGTGCGACATTCCCTCTTGTCTGCCGTTTCCCGCCACTAATGTCCCTCCCGTTCATGCTGAGTGACGGAGTCGTTGTTTGCGACCCATTGCGTGAGTCAAACCCTGCCAGATTGCCCCGAACGGTCATGATGAGAATGGCGGCCTAACCACCAACCGGTTGGCATCCTTACGGAAAAAATTTGCAATGGAACCGCAGGGACAGCCATAATTTGGTGCATGGCGTGAGGATTCCCTGACGCAGCAACTCGCTTGATACACTGCCTTACGACCAAACCCCTTTTTCGTAACGCTCACTTCATTTCAGGTACATTCCATGCAAAAAAAGGTTTTGGGATTCATTGGTGCGGGAAATATGGCCAGCAGTCTGATCGGCGGATTGCTGGCGGATGCCTGGTCGGCGGATGCCATCCGCGCCGCTGATATCGATGAACAGCAGGTCAACCGTTTAAGTCAACGTTTTGGTATTCACACCTCAACGGATAACACCACCGTTGTAGAACAATCAAACATATTGGTATTGGCCGTCAAACCACAAATCATGCAGTCGGTCCTTAAGGAAATTGCCCCCCTGGTGCAAAAAAACCGTCCCCTGGTCATCAGCGTGGCGGCCGGCATTTCACTGGAAGCCCTGGATGAATGGCTGGGGGGAAATATTCCGTTGGTGCGTACCATGCCCAATACACCCGCCCTGGTCAGGTCAGGGGCTACCGCCTTGCTCGCTAACCAGTACACGACCGCCGACCACAGAAATCAGGCGGAAGCGATACTTCGTTCGGTGGGCTTGACCGTCTGGGTGGAACACGAATCCCAACTGGATACCGTTACGGCCCTTTCGGGTAGCGGTCCGGCTTACTTTTTCCTGTTGATGGAAGCCATGGAAGAGGCAGCCGTCGAGATGGGACTGGAACGGGATATTGCCCGTTTGTTGACCCAGCAGACGGCTTTGGGGGCGGCCAAGGTCGCCCTTGAATCCGATGAAACACCGGCAGCCTTGCGTCGAAGGGTTACTTCACCCGGAGGTACTACCGAGCAGGCCATTGGTGTATTTGAAAATAAAGAACTGTCATCCATTGTCCTGGCCGCCATGCAGGCTGCCGGTCGCCGTTCGGATGAACTGTCTAAAATACTGAGGAGATAAAATGTCACCGGCTTATTTCATCAATCCGGCCGTGTTCCTGGTTGATACCCTCTTTAGTTTGTATATCTTTGCGGTTTTGTTGCGTTTTCTGCTGCAATGGGTTGATGCGGATTACTACAATCCCGTCTGCCAGTTTCTGGTCAAGGTCACCCATCCTCCGCTCAAATTATTGCGACGGGTCATTCCGTCAGTGGGACGAGTGGATACCGCGGCCCTGGTGCTAATGATGAGTCTGCAGATGCTGGCCGGTTATGCCCGGTTCCTGTTGCAGGGGGTGAATATCACCCTGGCTTCCCTGTCGGTCTGGTCCGTGATGCAGTTGGTTGAACTGATACTCAACGTATTTTTCTTCGCCATCATGGCCCATGTCCTGTTGAGCTGGCTGGGAACCCGTCCCCGTAATCCGGGTATCAGCCTGATCAACAGTTTGGCAGAACCCTGGCTGGTGCCAGTGAGACGCTGGTTTCCACCCGTAGGTGGGCTGGATCTGTCACCCATGATTCCCTTGATCCTCATCGAGGTGGCTAAGATGATGCTACTGCCCCCCCTGCATCAGCTATACAACTACCTTAACCTGTAGGGTCGCCCTGAGCAGACAGGATTTCCCTCAAAAACTGGCGAAACGCCTGAATGATGCCCGCTGATTCCAGCCAGCGTGACTGTATGAACAACTGGTTGTATTGCCAGGGGGTCTGCATGTCCCTGGCGAGCGGCAAGAAATCGTAACCGGCCAGAAACCGGGCTACATCCTGATCCAGCCATTGTCCTTTCCAGGATGTCCTGTTTTCCAGTTCGATATAGACCAGGGCGACGTCTTTGCGGAGTGCCTGGGTTGCACCGGCCAGGACGTCGCCTGCTGCTCCCTCCACATCGATCCATAAACTGGCAGGGGTCAATCCCGGATGTTCCGACAGAATGCTGTCCAGACTGGTACAGGATACCGTGACCTCTTCGTATTCCACCTTGTCCATGTTTCTGGTTCTGAGGCTGCTGGTCAGGTTCTCCCGTGGCAGGGTGCGCTGACCGTCCCTTGAAGGCATGACCCGGGGAATTTTGAGTACCCGGGGCTGATCATCGTGCGATACGGCCTGATTGACATAAGTGATGGCCGGTTCCATACGGTTTACGAAGCGTTGATACACATAAGGATTGGCTTCAAAAGCCAGCAACCGGGCTTCCGGCAGAACCCTGCTCAACCGTTTCAAACCACTGGCTTCATGAGCACCGATCTCGATACACAGACGGCTTCCCGTCAGTACGCACAAATCAATGTAGAACTGTTCGAGAAACCCGGTTTTGTCGCGTCCGGTCAGTCCGGCATGCGTCAGTAAGGATTCCCACAGGCCGTTGTGAAGAAGAAGGGAGGTATTCATGGTGGTGCAGTCTGTTGAGTCAATAAAAAGGAGGGGGCTATCCATTCAGGCCGGGATGCCGCAGTGCCGGTTTGCGTGGGTAGTCATGAATATTTTCTGAACGAAAAAGAGCAATGTAATGGTTTTACCCGATTATCAGGGGCGGAGCATCGTCAATCTGATGGCTTCCCTCATTACCGGTCTGGGGGGAAAGTCGTTGGGCTATCCCGCTTTGCTCGACTGGCCCGAGGACATCCTGAAGGACGTTCGTCACGTCGTGCTGATCGTCGTCGATGGACTCGGCTACGATTACCTGTTGAGTCAGGCAGCGAATAGTACGCTGGCACGGCAGGTTCATTGCCGCATGACTTCGGTGTTTCCTTCCACGACGGCGGCAGCCATCACCAGTTTTTATACCGGAGTGGCCCCACAGCAGCACGGCCTGACCGGTTGGCACATGTATTTCCGTGAATTGGGGAGTGTGTTGGCAGTGTTGCCGGGCGTGGCCCGGTATGGCGGTGTGCCACTGAAAAAGAGCGGGATACCGGTCAAACGGTTTTTTGATCATCGTGTAGTATTCGAACGGTTACCCGTCAAATCCCACCTTGTCAGTCCGGCCCGGATTGCCTACTCCGATTTCAATCTGGCTCACAGTGGCCAGGCGACGATCATGCCCTATGATACCGGTGAGGCCTTCTTCTCCGCCATCGGACGCATCGTCAAACGCACTGCCGGACGTACCTTTACCTACGCCTATTGGCCGGACTTTGACCATATCTGCCACGAGGCGGGCTGTCACAGCGATGCCGCCCTGTCTCATCTCACGGCCTTCGATACCGCTTATGGCGATTTTCTGATGACCCTCCAGAATACGCCAACCCTGGTGCTGGTCACGGCTGATCACGGTTTCGTCGACACCCGTCCCGAGCGAACGCTGAATCTGTTCGACCACCCGGCCATCAGCGAATCTCTGATATTGCCTCTGTGCGGTGAACCCCGACTGGCTTACTGCTATGTGAAACCCCGATACGTCGAGCGGTTCGAGCACTATATTCACAGCGAACTTGAGCACTGCGTTGAACTGCGGGATAGTCAGGCTTTGCTGGCGGCAGGTTATTTTGGTGCAGGTCAGCCACACCCTCGCCTGGCTGAACGGATCGGCGATTACGTGCTGATCATGAAAGACGACTGGATCGTGCAGGACAGGTTACCCTACGAGAAGGAACACCACCAGATCGGTGTCCATGGCGGTGTTTCCCCGAATGAGATGTATGTGCCTCTGTGTATCTGGCGGAGGTGATACCGGGCTGAAATTTACAATCAAACGGCCTCTCGTAGAGGTTTAGCGAGCCGAGACCTGAGTATTTTCGCGGGTCTTCGTGGAGGGATCATCCTGTAGACCTTCGAGCTCCAGTTCTTCCTCCATACCCTCATCGGCGGGCGGATTACCGTCATGAATCAGGTAATTGCGTTGCTGGAAATAGGCATTGCGGATGAATTCATAACGATCCACCGAAGCCTCGTCGACGATCTTGCTGGCACTCAGCAGATCGGCCCGGGTATCCAGGGTTTTGAGGCTACCCGTTCCGTAAGGAATGGCCGCCGGCGTGACCCAGTTGATGGGATTGGCGGCTGAATCGCCTGCCAGTCCCAGCGCACCGCGAGGTGTACTCGGCCCTACCAGCGGCAATACCAGATAGGGGCCGGAAGGCAATCCCCAGAAACCCAGGGTCTGATCCATATCTTCGCTGTGTTTATTCATCTTGAGCTGGGTCGCTACATCGACGAACCCGCCCAGCCCCAGTGTAGTATTAACCACCAGACGACCCAGATCACTGCCGCCCTGGGCCAGCTTGAGTTGCAGCAAATCATTGGCGATGACATTGATTTCATCGACATTACTGAAAAAATTGGTGATGCCGCGATCGACGAACGAGGGTGTTACCCACTGATAGCCTTTGGATACCGGCTTCATGAAATAATCGTCCAGGTTGTCATTGAGTTTTTGCACCCTGCGATTCCAGCCCTCCAGGGGATCACGCGGGTCGTTTTTGGTGACGGTAGAAGCACAACCTGCAAAGCTCAGGGCCAGCAGGATTCCCAGTCCCGAACGAAAGCGGGATGACCGGAGGCAAGTTTTCATTCTTTTTATCCTCATCTCGTGGAAGGTTTGGATGGATGGCTAGTGGTATGATGGTATCGAAGCCGGAAGGTCGGCAAATATAATTGAGGACTACCCCCTAGTCGAGTACAAATTGCATTTATCATGATGATTGAACAACAACGTCCCCTGTTTTCCCGTCGTTTTCGCGGGTATCTGCCGGTCATCGTCGACGTGGAGACGGCTGGTTTCAACCCATCGGAACACGCGCTGCTCGAGGTCGCCGCCGTCATTCCGGGTATGGACGAAAGCGGTAAGGTGTATATCGTTGAGACGCACGCGGTTCATGTCAAACCCTTCAAGGGGGCAAAACTGGATGAAGCCGCCCTGAAATTCAACGGGATAGATCCTTATCATCCGTTCCGGTTTGCCGTGGAGGAAGTGGAGGCTCTGAACAGGATTTTTACCCCGATCAAGGCCGCCATCAAGGCGAATGGCTGTACCCGGGCCATCCTGGTGGGTCACAATCCCTCTTTCGATCTAGGGTTCATCAATGCGGCAGCCCATCGCTGCAAGATCAGGAAAAATCCCTTTCATCCCTTCAGCAGTTTCGATACGGCAACGCTGGGTGGACTGGCTTATGGACAGACGGTTCTGTCCAAGGCGGCTTTGGCAGCGGGATTGGGATGGGATAATGCAGAGGCCCATTCGGCCATCTACGATGCAGAGCAAACTGCACGGTTATTTTGCAATATCGTCAACCGCTGGGCTGACCTGTCCCGACTGGCTACGCCAGCCGCTGTGATGGATGAAGACGGTAGCGAACCGGAACAGGCCGAGGGCGATGAAACGAACTGAGGCTCAGGCGGCAGGCTGTGCTGCAGTCAGAAGGCTTTGTAATTCACCACGATCCATCAATTCGATCATGATGTCACAGCCGCCCACCAATTCCCCTTTCACATACAACTGGGGGTAGGTCGGCCACTGCGAGTAGGCTTTGAGGTTTTCCCGCAGTTCCGGATCCTCAAAGATGTTGACGTAGGCATAATCGGCCCCGCAGTGTTCGAGTATTTGCACGGCCCGGGCCGAGAACCCACACTGCGGAAACTGGGGAGATCCTTTCATGTACAGGATGACGGGATTGTCTGCTAACTGTTTTTGTATGCGCTCGATGATATCCATAGCAATTTCTCACTGTTTTGATGGCAGATTTTCTGCTTGTTTAAGACGGGTGACAGAACCGTAGCTGACCTGATGCGCTGTGGAGGCTGTCACATGGAACGATTGCCCTGTGTTACAGGATGAAGTTAATCTATCAGACTTTCATCCCGGCAGAAACAGTACAACCCTTAAATGGATTGCTACCACCCTGAATCATTTTCGCCCTGCGTCCTGATTAAAACCAGGGCATCCACAACCAAGAGGTTACACACGACATGTACACTATTACGCTCATCCCCGGCGACGGCATTGGTCCCTCCATCATGGAAGCCGCAGTGCAAGTCATCGAGGCTACCGGTGTCAAGATCCAATGGGACAAACAACTGGCCGGTATGGCCGCCGTGGACAAATGCGCCAATCCCTTGCCCGATGCCACGCTGGAATCCATCAAACGTAACCGCATCTGCTTCAAGGGACCACTGACCACCCCGGTAGGGGGTGGGTTCCGCAGCATCAACGTCACCCTGCGTCAAACCTTCAATCTGTATGCGAATGTACGTCCGGCCCTCTCGTTCGAAGGGGCAGACACCGCGTTCAAGCATGTCAACATGGTCACCATCAGGGAAAACACCGAAGGGCTTTATGCCGGTATCGAGCACTTCATCAAGGTCGATGAGGAAAAAATCGGTGCAGAAAGTATCGCCATCGTGACCCGTAAAGGTTCGGAACGCATCATCGAATATGCTTTCGAATATGCCCGCAAGGCGCAGCGCAAAAAGGTCACTTTGGTACATAAGGCCAATATACTCAAGTGTACTTCCGGATTATTTCTGGAAATCGGTCGGGATATTGCCAAAAGGTATCCGGATATTGAATTCGACGACAAGATAGTCGATGCCTGTGCGATGCGGATGGTAATGGATCCGTCCGAATTCGACGTTCTGGTCACGACCAACCTGTTCGGTGACATTCTGTCTGATCTGGCAGCGGGTTTGATCGGAGGCCTGGGACTCACCGCCGGGGCCAACATCGGTACCAGTGCGGCCCTGTTCGAAGCGGTACACGGCAGTGCGCCCGATATTGCCGATAAAGGTATCGCCAATCCCACGGCGACCATCATGGCGGGTGTCATGATGCTGGAACACCTGGGTGAACTCGCTGCCGCCCGCAAGATCGAACGGGCCGTTCGGGCGGTCATCAAGAGCGGAGACCGGGTCACGCCGGATCTGAAAAAAGGCTCTGCCCATGGCACCCGCGACATTGCAGCCGCCATCATCGAACGCATACAAGCCGATAACCTCACCTGAAGATTCCCGCCCGGAGTGGTCTTGCTTCGGATAAATGGCTACCCGCTTAAACCAGCACACCGTTCGTCATTCCTGCTCCCCCGCTGGAATGACGACTCCTCCCGACTACGGTCACCGTAAACCCTTGATTTCTCTTCGCTACATTGAGGCCACGATTGGGCTGTCCGCTGATCGAGGCCGCTTATATCAAAGATGGTTTTTTATCTTTTGTAATCCTTTTCATTTAATTTAATTATCCAGATGGATGATTGAGTTGACGATCATTAAAAAAGCCAGCGAGCAACGACCGTTAAATATGGATTTTTTTTGTCCTCTGTAGTCTTTTTCCTACAAAAGAAATCATCCAGATGGATGATTGATAAAACCGTCGTGATTCTCTATGCTAATCCCTCGATTTACTCCGGTTACAAACCCTGATATGCCGCTCATTTTGCTGGCGAAGGGTGGTTTGCCCGGAGTGGTTTCATCCGTTTCCCCTCATCCTGTTCATGGAGATTTTGTTATGGCGACGTCAATCCTCACACCCAACAACGACAAGAAAAAAGGCATGGCTCAGGCCGATTCCATCAGCGGCCTGGCCGGTAACGACAATATCGCCGGCCTGAGTGGCAACGATACCCTGCTCGGCGGTATCGGTCATGATTCCCTCGACGGTGGTACCGACAACGACTGGCTTATCGGTGACACCGGTACGGATACCTTGCTGGGTGGTGCCGGTAATGATGTACTCGATGGCGGTGCCGACAGTGACAAACTCGACGGCGGAGCCGGGGCGGATACGCTTGAGGGTGGCACCGGCGCTGACAGCCTGAGCGGCAGTGATGGCAATGACCTTTACCTCGTCGACAACATCGGCGACAAAGTGACAGAAGCCGCCAAAGCTACCAGCGGCATCGACACGGTACGGGCCAGCATCGATTTCACCCTGCCGGTGAATGTCGAAAATCTGGAACTGAGCGATTCAGACGACCTGAGCGAAACCGACGGTTTTAGCGACTCGAACAACCTGAAAGGCACGGGCAACAGCCTGGCCAACCGCATCACCGGTAATGCCGGGGATAACGAACTGGATGGCGGAGAGGGCTTTGACACCCTGAGCGGTGGCGAGGGCGATGACACCCTGCAAGGCGGTGGTGGGGTTGACCAACTCATCGGCGGCGATGGCTCGGACACCTATCTCATCAACAGCACCGAAGACCGGATCACCGAAACCGCCCGCGATGGCGATCAGGATGTGGTGGAGAGCAGCGTCAGTTACACCCTGGGTGATTATGTGGAAGTCCTTGCCCTGAGCGGCACGGCCAATCTGGCCGGTACGGGCAACGAACTGGCCAACATCGTCGAAGGCAACGAGGCAGACAACACCCTGAACGGTGAAGCCGGAGACGACACCCTGCAAGGCAATGGCGGGACTGATACCCTGATTGGCGGTGCAGGCGATGACGAAATCGACGGCGGTGACGGCGACGATCAGGTGATCTACGGCGGCAACCGCGACGATTACCGCATCGTTCTCGACGAGGACAGTCAGACCTGGCAGGTGGAAGACATCAATGGCACCGATGGCGATGGCATCGATGAAGGCACTGACCGGATCAGCAACATTGAAACCCTCCAGTTTGCCGATGGCGAATACGTACCCGGCCTGCCCACCCTGAGTGTGGCCGACCTCCGTCTGGTCGAAGGCAGCAAAGGCACGGTCAGGGCGGCGGTGGTGTTCACCCTGTCGGAACCGGCCAAAACCGCCGTGACGGTGGACTACACCACCCTGGATGACACTGCCGTAGCCGGTTCCGATTACCTCAGTGCCACAGGCACCCTCACCATCCCCAAAGGCCAGACCCGGCAAACCCTGAACCTCACCATCCTGAGTGATGCCAGCGTCGAAGCCGACGAAAGCCTGCTGCTGGCCCTGAGCAACGCGGTCGGTGCCCAACTCGACACCAGCGAGGCCACACTCACCCTGCTCAACGACGACCAGCCCCGGCTTGCATTGGGCAACCTCAGCGTAGACGAAGGCAACAGCGGCACCCGCAAAGCCCTGTTGACGGTCAACCTGTCCCAAGCGGCCAAACAAACCGTCACCGTGCAGTACGCCAGCACCGCTGCCGGCACGGCCACGGCCGGCGACGATTACACCCCGGTTGCCGGAAACCTGAGTTTCAGGCCGGGTGAAACCAGCAAAACCATTGCGGTAGATATCAAGGGCGATACCCGCATCGAAGCGGACGAAAACTTCCGGGTACAACTCACCGCCCCGCAAAATGCCACGCTCGATGCCACCGCTGCGGCAGCCACGGTGACGATCAGCAACGACGACCGGCTTACCCTTCAGATCGATGCCAGCCCCACCCGACTCCAGGCCACCGAAACCGCCAGTTTGCGCTTCGTTTTCAGCGATAGTCCCAAAAACTTTGACCTGAGCGACATCGAGGTAACGGGTGGAACGATAGATCAACTCAGCCCCGATGCCAGCGGCAAAATCTGGACGGCCCGTTTTACCCCCGAAGCCGGCAACAACAACCTTGAGGCCAGCCTGTCGGTAGCCGAAGGCCGTTACAGCGATGCCAACGGCAAACCGGGTATGGCCAGCAATACGCTGCAGATCGACGGCGACACTGCCGTTCCCCAACTCAGCCTCAGCAGTGATGCCTCCAGCCTCAAATCCGGTGAAACCACCCGCATCACGCTGAACTTCAGCGAAAACCCCGTGGGGTTTGAAGCAGAGGATCTCGTTGTCAGCGGCGGCAGCCTGTCCGAACTGACCCGGGACAGTGATCCGGCCAGCTACACTGCCCTGTTCACTCCCGCAGCCAACCTCAACGACCTCAAGGCCAGCATCAGGGTCAACAGCGATGCCTTTTACGATGCGGCCGGTAACAGCGGCCAGGCCAGTAACTTACTCAGCCTGAGTGGCGACACCCAAGCCCCGACACTCACGATCAGCAGCGACAAAACCCGCTTCAAGGCCGGTGAAACCGCCACGCTGACGTTCCGTTTCAGCGAAACCCCGAACGGGTTTGATAACAACGACCTCAGCGTATCGGGAGGCAGTCTGGGCCTGTTGACTGGCAGTGGCCTCATCCGTACCGCCCTTTTTACTCCTGCAGCCAACAGCAACAACCTCAACGCCAGCATCAGCCTGGCCGCCAACAGCTACACCGATATGATCGGTAACTTCGGCCAGGCCAGTAACGTACTCAGCCTGAGCGGCGACACCCAGTCCCCCGGTCTCACCCTCAGCAGCGATAAAACCAGCCTCAAGGCCGGAGACACTGCCCGTTTGAGCTTCAGCTTCACCGAAACCCCGACCGGGTTCGATACCAGTGACATCATAGTGAGCGGCGGCAGTCTAAGGGGGCTGACCGGTAGCGGTCTCACCCGCACAGCCCTCTTTACCCCCATGCCTAACAGCAATACCCTGAATGCCAGCATCAGCGTGATGGCTGATAGCTACAGCGACACGGTTGGCAATATGGGTATGGCCAGTAATTTACTCACCCTGACTGCCGACACTCAGACACCCAGTCTCGCAATCAGTAGCGACAAAACCCGCTTGAAAGCTGGTGAAACCGCCATGATCAGTTTCAATTTCAGCGAAGTACCTGGTGGATTTGACGACAACGATGTCGCAGTAAATGGCGGAACTCTTGGTTTCCTGTCTGATAGCGGCCTGACCCGTACCGCCATTTTTACTCCCACAGCCGACAGCAACAGCCTCAATGCCAGCATCAGCGTAGCGGCCAACAGCTACACCGATACCGTAGGTAATAGCGGACAGGTCAGCAATGCACTTAACCTGATGGCTGATACTCAGGCACCCGGTCTCACTCTCAGTGCAGATAAAATCCGTCTGAAAGCGGGTGAAACTGCCACGATCAGTTTCAACTTCAGTGAAATACCTGCCGAGTTCGATAATAGCGACGTGAGTATCAGTGGTGGTGTCCTGAGCCAGATACAGGGCAATGGCGCGAATCGCACAGCCCTTTTCACTCCGATGGCCAACAGTGACAATCTGACCGCCATCCTGAGCATCAGTGAGGGCAGCTTTACCGATATCCTGGGCAATCCGGTTGTTACTAACAGCAGCCTGACACTGACGGCAGATACTCAGGTACCCAGCCTTACGATCAGCAGTGACAAAAATCGTCTCAAAGCCGGTGAAACGGCCCTTTTAAGTTTCGACTTCAGTGAAGCACCGACCGGATTTGATAACGGAGATGTCAGTGTCACTGGCGGTAACCTTAGCCTGATTCAGGGCATGGGTTTGACTCGTACCGCGATTTTTACCCCTACAGTCAACAGCAATGCCCTCAACGCCAGTATCAGCGTGATGGCCAATGCCTACACGGATGATGCCGGCAACTTTGCAATGACAGGTAGTTCATACAACCTGACTGCTGACACCCAGGCACCCGGCCTCACGATCAGCAGCGACAAAACCCGCCTCAAAGCCGGTGAAGCCGCCACGCTCAGTTTCAACTTCAGCGAGGTACCGAGTGGATTCGAACAGAATGACATCAGGGTAACGGGCGGCAATCTGAGTAATTTCACTCAGGATTTCGCCAATCCCAAACGCTATACGGCCAGCCTGACTCCGATCGATGCGAGCGATACCTGGACAGCCAGTCTGAGCGTACCAACCAGTAGTTACACCGACAGCACGGGCAATGAGGGGCAAGCCAGCAACAGCCTCAATTTTACCGGTGACACACGGACTCCAGGTCTCACGCTCAGCAGCGATCGAACCAGTCTCAAGTCCGGTGACATGGCCACGCTGACCTTCAGTTTCAGTGAGATACCGACAGGTTTTGACTACAGCGACATCACCGTCACTGGCGGCACGCTGGGGAGATTGACCGGCAACGGCCTCACTCGCACCGCCCTGTTCACCCCCATGGCCAACAGCAACAGCCTCAATGCCAGCATCAGCGTAGCGGCCAACAGCTATACCGACACGGTCGGCAATAACAGTACGGCCAGCAATCTGCTCACCTTTGTCGCCGACACGCAGGCCCCGGCACTTACCCTCAGCAGCGACAAAACCAGCCTGAAGGCTGGCGAAACGGCCAGGCTGACGTTGAGCTTCACGGAGGAACCCAGCGGATTTGATACGACGGATTTCAGCGTAACGGGTGGTAGCGTGAGCGAGTTCGAGGGTAGTGGCCTCATACGCACCGCCGTTTTCACGCCCATGGCCAACAGCAACACACTCAATGTCGGTATCAGCGTAGCGGCCAACAGCTACACCGATACGGTCGGCAACTCAGGCCAGGCCAGCAACCTGCTCAGCCTGACCGCCGACACTCAGGCCCCCAGTCTCACGATCAGCAGTAGCAAAACCAGCCTCAAGGCGGGCGAAACGACTACGCTGACCTTCAGCTTCAGCGAGATGCCGACGGGTTTTGATAACAGCGACATCAGCATCAGCGACGGAACGCTAGGCATCTTGAGTGGCACAGGTCTCACTCGCACCGCCCTGTTCACCCCCACCGCCAACAGCAATGCCCTCAATACCAGCATCAGCGTAGCGGCCAACAACTACACCGATATGGTCGGCAATTCAGGCCAGGCCAGCAACCTGCTCAGCCTGACCGCCGACACTCAGGCTCCCGGCCTCACGATCAGCAGCGACAAAACCCAGTTGAAGGCCGGAGAAACCGCCTCGATCACCTTCAGTTTCAGTGAATCTCCTCTGGGTTTTACCAGCAGCGATGTAGTGGTCGGTGCGGGTACGCTGGGAACACTGACTTCGGATGCAAGCGGCAGGGTATGGACGGCAGCCTATACGCCACCCATCAACAGCAGTCAGACCGCCACGTTCAGCATAGCCAGCGGTAGCTACACGGATGCTGCCGGTAACAGCGGGCAGGTCAGCAACAGCCTCACCCTGACTGTGGATACCTTGCTACCCAGTCTGTCCATTCAGGCGACAACCCTCACCGAAGGCAACACGGGAATCAACAATGCCCAAGTGACGGTCAATCTCTCCAGGGCTTCCAGCCAAACCGTCAGTGTCAACTACGCCACAGTTAACGGTACGGCCTTGGCGGGTAGCGACTACACTGCCCTCAGCAACGTGTTGAGCTTTGCCCCCGGCGAAACCAGCAAGACGATACAGATACCGGTTATCGGCGACACTTCGGTAGAAAGTGACGAAACCTTCCAGGTACAACTGAGCGCGGCAGCTAATGCGGTGCTAAGTACGACGGCCAATGCCGGGACGGTCACCCTCACCAATGACGATCAGGCGGTTTTGTCGATCAGCAATGTGACGGTCAGCGAAGGTAACTCCGGTACTAGCTACGCCAACCTGACGGTCAGCCTGTCAGCGGCTTCCAGCCAAACCGTCAGCGTCAACTAC
>SXGU01046038.1_pt1 | contig 15227 bp, 3 predicted proteins | sample 3174531 | NCBI WGS metagenome assembly SXGU01 (sample SAMN11356863, study PRJNA531348) | freshwater metagenome | isolation source: freshwater sample F1-140 | place: China: Fuxian Lake, Yuxi | collected 2017-12-25
AGCGCGTCATACCGGCATACCCTCTGGGGCACAAGTGGACTGCCGGTATCCAGGTCACAGGGATGTGATCCAAGCCTTGCCATCCGTGGCGTCTGGATTTCGGCAATCCCTGCCGAAATGACGAGCTAAGAAATTGATAGGCGTTAAGGGTTAACCCTCATTAAAGTATATGTTCTTGTTGCTTAAGCATCAACAAAGTCCGTAAGTCCAACTGTCTTGGGATTCTTACGGATTCATAGGTCACCTTGTTGTTTTTGATAGTTCAGCCGAATATTCAACCGTACAAAGGAATCAGGTTACATTGCGATAAAAAGTAACTTGTACCTTTTCTCAACTTTGATCTTTTTGCATAGCATGGCGCATCAGGGAACACCGTTACTGCAACATACGCTATAAAGTTATGTATATAAAATGACAAATTGTCATATTGCAGACAATGCAAAATCAGCGCAGTTACTATGCAATACTTGATTTATCTCTATTTATATAGTCGAATATATAGCGGTTACAGTTGGCATTATAGCTGCTTTACTCAAAGTAGGTTATCGGCCGTAAACCTGTAACCCCCTCTCCCGCTTCATTAACTTTCGAAGGAAGTCCACTATGAAAAAACTCAACTCGCTCGCCATAAGCATTTCCCTGTTAGTCGGATCGCAAGGCGCGAATGCTCTGACGCCGTGGAAGAACGGCGCGCCAAATATTACCGTTTATATATCCGGCGCCGTGGCTGTCAATAAAGCGTATACCCAGGTTGTCAGCGATTTACTGGCCGCTCCGGGCAGCCTGGATACCTTCAACGATGTCGATGCGGCGACCGGCTCGGTCGGCTCAAACTGGACGGTGCATTATTTTACCGGTCACGCCAATCTGGGAACCGGCCTGGCCGGTAAGAAAGTCTTATTGGTCAGGCGCACCCGAGGCGGGTCCGGCTATGGCGTCATTCCTCAAATCGCCAACATTCCCCTTGAGCATCTTAATATTGTCGGTTTACCGGCCTCAGCCTGGATCGCCGACGGCGCCCAGGGCTGGAAACAGACGATCAGCGCAGCCAATGCCAACAAATATCTGACTAAAAAGATTTCTGACGGCGGCGTTATCGCGGTTGACCCTGACATCCTGCTGAAACCCGGCACCGAGAATTATCCAGATCAACAGAATGAGCTGACGACAGGACTGCCTGAACCGCTGTGGCCGTTGAATTTGACCCAGCTACCAAAAACAAAATTCACCGTAATACCCACTTCCGGCCTGGCCTACGGCGTAGCTGTCACGCTGGATTTGTACAAAGTGTTGCAAGCCGCGCAAAAACGCGCTGGCTCACTACCTAAAAACATCACTATAGGCAGTTACACCGAATCGGCCATGCCGAATCTTAACCGCACGGTCGTCGCGTCATTAATAGCGGGTAAAATCGGCGCGTGGGATCAAGTCAAAATTGTCGATAAAACCGATCACAATACCGTCAAAAGCCTGACGGATACCGGTATTCTGGCCGATGCAGGCGTGTCCGCGCCTTATAAGGAATCAACGACCGGCTCAAACTTAACGCCGGTTGCATTGGGTTTAAGAAATAACGGCGCGGCGACCAGCGTGTTGGCCTATTCGGTATTTCTTAATTATCCAGGCGTTAAAAACGCATTCCGCCCCGCCGGCAAAACCGCCGACAATGCCGTAGACGAAGATGCTTCGCTGCCCATCGTCAAACAGCCGATCATTATTTCCGATACCGGCGCCTTGCTCAAGGACTGGCAAAACGGCACCAATATCCTGGGCTTTAACAACGTTGTCGATGGCGCAAATTCCGCTAAACGCTGGGGTATTGCGATCAATACCGCTGATAAAAACACGTCGGTTACCACGGCAGGTAGCGGCGGCGATCCGTGGCGTTATATCAGATTGGACGGCTACGCCCCGACGCTCGAAAACGTAGCTGCGGGTGTTTATACCTACTGGTCGGAAGGCGTCGTGTTGTACCGCAGCAGCAAGACCGACCCAAACTGGGCATTGAAAACCAAGCTAATGAAAACCCTGGCGGATGGTTTAGGCAGCCCTGCTATTGTGGGCAAGGCAACGACGACGCAGGCTTGGGGGATAACCGGGGCGTTTGCAACCACCGCCGACCCGCGCGGATTCACGGCAAGCATTCCTTTCAATACCAGCAGCCCCGTCGTGCCTTTTTCTCATAAAAGTGGCGGCTCCGTACACACAGAAATCGTGCCGGTCGCCAATGCGAACGGCAGCCTTGCGGTTCAATTGAAATAAGCGCCGAACTCACTCACTATTGATTCACCCGCTGTTGCTGTATCAACAGGCAATCAACACAAGCTGTTGGTATGGCAGCAAATTAATGGATTTTCCAAACAAATATCTAAAAAAATCATATAGATAAAAGTTGGCCCGATAGTTGCTATTATGACTTTATGTCATTTAACACGATGCAATACAAATCAAGCAACCTGCCTGATGCTTTTATTGATAAACAACCCGTAAGTATTCCGGTTTTATGAAGCAATTAATACGATACGCCTTGATAAGCACCGGAGTGCTGCTATTTTCATCTGCTGTGGGGGCGGAAAACCCGCCTGCCGCGGCAGCGGAACGAGCTTCCGAAGCTTTGCCGACTTTCGATATGCTGGAACTGCAGGTCGACGGCAATACCGTACTCGATCAACAGCTGGTTGAAAAAACCCTGTATCCCTTCCTCGGTAACGGTAAAACTGTCGATGACGTCGAAAAGGCCCGGCAAACGCTGGAAGCTGTGTACAAGGAAAAAGGCTACCCGACTGTGCTGGTGGACATCCCCGAGCAAGATGTCGTCGATGGCCTGGTGCGCCTGCAAGTGGTGGAAGGCGTTATAGAACGCCTTAAAGTCACCGAGTCCCGTTATTTTTACCTGAACAAAATCAGGGATAAAGTGCCGGCTCTGGCCGCGGGCCAAGTGCCTTACATGCCGAAAGTCCAGGCGCAGGTCAGTGAATTAAGCCAGGAATCGTCGGACCGTCAGGTCACGCCGATTTTCCGCGCCGGCTCAACGCCGGGCAAAACCGAAGTGGAACTGCGCGTCAAAGACCAGTTGCCCTTACACGGCAGTCTGGAAATGAACGGGCGCAACTCGGAAAGCACATCAAGATCACGTTTGATAGCCTCCATCCGTTATGACAACTTATGGCAAAGCTTCCACAGCGCCTCGCTGCAATACCAGGTGTCACCGGAAAATTACGACGAGGTTGAAGTCTGGTCAGGCACTTATGTCATGCCTACCGGCTGGGCGGATACGCGTCTGGCGATGTACGGCATCGGCATCAATTCCAACACGCAGTTGGGCGCCAGTGTCGGCGGTTTATCGGTGGTCGGTACCGGTGCGATTTACGGTGCGCGCCTGATCAAACCCTTGCCGGGTCGCAATGCCTACAACCACAGCCTGAATCTCGGCTTCGACTACAAAAGCTTTAACCAGGGCGTCAGCCAGCAGGGCCAGGATCAGCAGACCTCACCGATCACCTACACGCCTTTTCAAATCGGCTATGACGGCAGCTGGCGCTATCCGGGCATGACCACATCGCTGAGTTCCGCCGTCCATTTCTCGTTGAGCGGCGTCGGTAATGATCAACAGGAATTCGAAAACAGGCGCTTCAAGGCAAACGCCGGTTACGCCTATTTTACGACCGAACTCAAACACCTGCGTGAATTGCCCTGGGACATGCGGCTGGCAACGCGCGCGTCCGGGCAAGTCACCGACTCGCCGCTCATCAGTAACGAGCAGTTTGCCGTCGGCGGTCAGCAAAGCGTGCGCGGGTATCATCAAACGCAGCAATTAGGCGATGACGGCGTTAACCTGTCCCTGGAGCTGCAAAGTCCTCAGCTTAAACCGCAGGAATGGGATTTCGCACAAAACCTGCGCGCGCATATTTTCTTTGATTACGCCTATCTGTGGATTCGTGACCCCCTGCCCGCCAATCCGACGCATTATCGACTCGCCGGTACCGGCGCCGGATTAAGGATGCAGTTATTGAAACATTGGCTCGGTGAATTCGACTGGGCTTATCCGCTCGAGCGGCAAGGCACGGTCGATGTCGGCAATCAGCGCATCGATTTTCGCTTGGCTTATGAATTTTAGTTTTCAGGACACCTGTTTTCAGTATTTATCGTTCCCACGCTCCGGCGTGGGAATGCAGGTACCAACGCTCCAGCGTTGTGTAAAAAATAACAAGGATTTATCCCATTTTATGTTTCGCGACGCTGGAGCGTCTGTTACTGCATTCCCACGCCGGAGCGTGGGAACGATAAGAAGCTCTCTAGGTTGGGAATCCGCGGAGCCCACAGGACCAGCGGCTAAGTAGTTATTTTAGTTTCAGAACGAGATATTTTTAACGATGACTAATCAATCTGTACTCAAAAGTCGTGTAGGGTACTCGGTGCGTACCATTAATCGCCCTTTAGGTAGGCATCTATGCTCCACGGGGTACGGCGTACCCTACTCGGTTGTCCCGAAAACACTGGTGTTGGCGATACGCGCATTAATCGCAGGCAGCATGGCGGTGGGCGGCAATATCACACAAGTATATGCCGACCTCCCCGTCCCCGTCAGCCCGATCACACTACCGAACATAGCCACCCAGGGCCAGGCGAGCGCGGCGATTTCCGGCAATGCGATGACCATCACCCAGGGTACCGACAAAGCGAGTATAGACTGGCAAAGTTTTAATATCGGCGAAAATAACAGCGTGCGTTTCGACCAGCCGTCATCGACATCGGTGGCGCTGAACAACATCCACCAGGCCGATCCCAGCCGCATCATGGGTTCGTTGACGGCCAACGGTCAGGTTTACCTGGTCAACCAGAACGGCTTTGTATTCGGTCAGCATTCACAGGTTAATGTTAACTCACTGGTCGCCACAACTTTGGGCATCAGCGAAACCACTTTTCAAAACGGCATCACCAAAGCTTTCGACAACGACGGCAGCGCCGCTTTGCAAGGCAACGGCGAAGTATACCTGAAGGATAACCAGGGCAACCCCGTACTGGATCAGCATGGCGACAAAATCAAGATCCAGATATTTATCGAGAACGGCGCCAATATTAAAACCAACGCTCCCGGCGGACGCGTCATTATCGCCGCGCCCGTCGTCAACAACGCCGGCACTATTGAAACGCCGGACGGACAAACGATACTCGCGGCGGCTAAAGACAAGGTCTATTTGCAGGAGGCCGGCAGCGACTCCGATATCCGGGGCCTCTTGGTCGAAGTCGGCACCGGCGGCGAAGTCAATAACATGGGCAAGGTGCTGGCCGAACGCGGCAACGCCAGCCTGATGGGCTTTGCCGTCAACCAGAAAGGCATCGCTTCCGCCACGACCTCGGTCAACCTCAACGGTTCCGTGCGTTTGCTTGCCCGTGAAGGCATACAGGACCCATCAGGCACCGGCGGCAAATTACTACCCAAGTCCACGGTCCGAAGCGTCGATCTTGGTGACGGCTTGGGCACCAAAGCCGCCGTTCACCTGGCCGGCGGCAGCTTGACCAACGTCGCGCTGGATGCCGACAAATCCGCGACAGCGATTGACGCACAAGCGCAAAAACGCTCGCATATCGAAATCAGCGGCCATGATGTTTACCTGCACAATCAATCCACGGTGCAGGCCAAATCCGGCGTTATCGACATCGCCGCCATCGACAATCCTGCCGATAGCAGCGAAAAAGGCGATGCGCGTATTTTCCTGGAATCGGGCAGCCTGATCGATGCATCCGGTGTCGAAGACGTGCAATTGGCCATGGAACACAATGTCGTCGATGTCGAATTGCGCAAAAACGAGTTGAGAGATGCGCCCTTGCAACGCGACGGCGTACTCTACGGACAGACCGTTTCAGTTGATGTTCGTGATGCCGTGCTGACCCATGATGCCGACGGCAACCTAACCGGCGCCAAGATACCCGTAGCGGACATCAAGGGCGCGGTGGATCGCATTGCCCGTAATATCGATGAGCGCAGCACCTCCGGCGGGACGGTGAACCTGAAATCCAGCGGTGATGTCATCACGCAAAGCGGCAGCGTCATCGACTTTTCAGGTGGATCGGTGGCTTACCAGGACGGCTACATCGCCACCACCCGGCTGGTTTCCGACGGACGGATTTATGATATTTCAGAAGCCGACCCCAACCGGCATTACGACAGTGTTCTCGGCCTGATTACCGATAATCACCCTAAATGGGGCATTACCGAAAGCTGGTTTATCCCCGGTCTGGGCACGAGACGTTTTGAGTCCGGTTATATCGAAGGCAAAGCCGGCGGCACTTTAAATATAAATGCTTATGAAACCCGGCTGAACGGTACGCTGGACGGCTCCACCATTGCCGGAACCCTGCAGAGAACATCGGATGAACGCGCTCCGGGCGGCACACTGGTGGTTGATTTAAACAATAACAACCTGCTCGGCAAACAGGATGTGATATTCAACACCGGTGAGAAGCTCGCCGATATCGGCTTCGATGAAGCCTTGCCGCGCAAGGAAGAAGGCTCAAGCGATGCGGCGGCACTGATTTTAGACGCCGGATTATTCAAACGCTCAGGCATTAGCCATGTCAGCATCAAAACCAACGGCACCGTCAGCCTGCAAAAAGACGCCCGTCTGGACTTGCCTGAAGACGGCACTTTGAACCTGTCGGCGACCGGTTTCGATATGCAGGGTTCCATTTTTGCACCGTCCGGCGAGGTCAACCTGAAGCCGGTGACCGCAGCCGACACCATTTTGCCGGGCTCCATTACACTGGGCAGTTCCGCTGTGATCAATGTCGCCGGACTTTGGGTGAACGACCTGTTGGACAGTCAACATGGACAGCCTCTAGGCATTATTGCCAATGATGGCGGCTCAGTCACGCTGGTTTCCGAGCAAGGTGATTTACGCCTTGAACAAGGCAGTCGCATCGATGTCAGCGGCGGCGCCTGGCTGGATACCAAAGCCAAGGTCACCGCCGGGCACGGCGGCGCAATCAACCTGACGGCCGCGACGCACGATGGCGGCGGCGCGCCATCCAACCTGATACTGGACGGTGAACTCGCGGGCTGGGGTATAGCCCACGGCGCTAGTTTAAACCTCAGCACCAATGAAGTAATCATCGGTTCTGCCGCCGATGCGCCGGTGCGCACCGATGCCGCCACGACGCCGTTAATACTAAATCCCGACTTCTTCCGTCAAGGCGGTTTTGACGATTACCATATCGATTCAAATCTTTACGGCCTGAAAGTGGCCGATAACGTCCAGCTTAAACCGCAGCAAAACAATCGGGTGTTGAACGGGGATTTCACGACACAAGCATCGGGCAACAACCTGCAGACCTTCAGCGCCATCGTCACCTTGCCGGAATCCGAACGCAATGCAGCCAACCTGACTCTGTCATTTACCGAACTGCTGGCCCAGAACCGCGAAGAAGCGCTCAGCATCGGCAAAGGCGCGCTCATTCAAACCGACATCGGCGGCAACGTGCAACTGGATTCCGATACCTCGGTTTTTGTTGACGGCGCAATCAACACACCGGGCGGCAACATCGCCATCAACATCAATACACCGACCAGTGGCGATAAAGGCTTCTTCGATTCACAGGGTATCTGGCTGGGATCGGAAAGCCGCTTATCGGCAAAAGGCGTTTTCAAGCCGGAACTGAACGCCTACGGCTTGACAACCGGCGACGTCTTGTCCGGCGGCAACATAGCACTAACCGCCAAACGCGGCTATATCGTCAGCCGTGCCGGTTCCGTGATCGATGTGTCCGGGTCGTCGAAAAAACTGGATTTCCAGCAGCCGGATAGTTCCAATTCCGAGATGAAAGTCGTATCGAGAAACATCGCTTCGGAAGGTGGCAACATCGAGCTCAAAGCCGGTGAAGGCATACTGACGGACGGCACGATGAAAGCCCGTGGCGGTAACGGCGCTGCGGGCGGAACCTTATCCGTCGAATTGAATCGGGGCCTGCGCAACAAACCGCTGATACCGGTCAGCGGCGGCTTATTCCCCGATGACGTCAACGCAGGTTTGCCACGCAGCATCATCATTTCCGCCGATGACGAAGCATCCATTCCTGATAGCCTGGTGCAAGGCGGCAGCATTGCCTCGAACAAATTCAACGGACGCGCTTTATTTAATGACGACCAAATCAATAGCGCCGGCTTTGATTCGCTGTTGTTCAAAACCGATGTCCTCGGCGCTAACGGCAAATATGCCGGCAGTATCCAGTTTAAAGGCGATGTGCACCTGGATGCGACCCGGCAAATCGTGCTCGACACCCCGACCCTGCAAACCACAGACGGCCAGGTCAGCCTGAACAGCGCATACACCGCACTCGGTTCGACACAGAGCCGTATCGATGAAGATCTCGGTGACGGTAAATTTTCAAGCAAACTGGCGCCCAACGCCAAAACCGGGCCGGGAAAATTCAGCGTTAACGCCCAAGGCATCGACCTGGTCGGCGGTTTGAGCTTTAAAGGCTTTGAACAAGTCAACCTGAACAGCCGGGGCGATGTGCGCATGGTCGGTATCCGAATCAGGCCGGACACCAAGAACTATCTGGGCGAACTGAAACTGGCCGGAGATTTGACCATCAATGCAAGCCAGGTCTACCCGGCCACACTGACCAACTACAAGATTTCCGTCAGCGGCAGCGGCGATGAAACGGTAAGCATCCAAAGCAGCGGCGGTATACCGACACCGGTTTATTCCGCCGACGGCAATCTGACGATAAATGCACCGAACATTATCCAGGAAGGCGTTTTGAAAGCGCCTTTCGGTTCGCTGACCCTGAATGCAGCTAAGCAATTGACACTGGCATCAGGCAGCCTGACGTCGGTATCCGGTGACGGCCTGACCGTGCTGTTCGGTCAGGGTTCGGGCGGATTGAACTGGCTGTATCCTTTGGACAGCAGCGGTAACACCAATATTGTCATCGACAGCCCACCGGAAAAACGCCTCACGTTGAACGGCAAGAATGTGGCCTTAAACAAAGGCGCCAAAGTGGACCTGTCCGGGGGCGGCGATCTCTATGCTTACGAATTCATCACCGGCCCCGGCGGTTCTATCGATGTGCTGGATGCCAACGCATTGGGATACACGCAAAAATTCGCAGTACTACCCAATCTTGGTAAGGCGCTGACGCCTTATGACCCGCAGGAATTTTCATCATCAGGCCTCAGTGTCGGTGACAGCATTTACCTGAGCGCCGGTTCAGGCCTGGCCGCCGGCTGGTATACGCTGTTACCGGCGCATTACGCACTGTTGCCGGGCGCGTACCTGGTGACGCCAAAGCCGGGCACACAGGATATGGCGCCCGGACAAGCCATCACTGACCTGGCCGGCGCGACCATTGTCGCAGGTCGTTACGGTGTCGCCGATGCAGGCACCCTGGATGCGCGCTGGCAGGGTTTTGCCGTGGAATCCGGCGCGATTGCACGCACCCGTTCACAGTACACTGATTATTCAGCCAACCAGTTCTTCTCAGCCAAGGCTGTAGCGGAGCACACCATAGCGCCTGCTTTACCGATGGATGCCGGCAGTTTAACCATGACTGCGCAAACCGGCTTGTCACTGGGCGCCGATCTGTTAGCCGCACCTACCGGCAACGGCCAAGGCGGTCAGGTCGATATCAGCGCCGATCATCTGGCCATCGTCGGACGACGCGAAGCGCTGGTAAAAGGCAATTCCGGCACCGTCAGCCTGTTGGCCGACGACCTGAACAAACTAAATGCGCCGAGTTTGCTGCTGGGCGGCGTGCGCAGCAAAAGCAAAAACGGTCAACGCGTGACGGTATCGTCACAAACCTTGAATATCGCCGGTGATGCTCATCTTCAAGGTGATGAAATTATCTTGACGGCAAAAGACGAACTGCGGATCAAGTCCGGCTCCATCGTGGAAAGCTCCGGCAAAAGCGACAACGCCGGCATCGATATTGCCGTCTCGAATAAGGGGCAAAACAACAGTGATGGCGCACTGGTCCGTGTATCCTCATCAGGACAGGCGGAAGTCAAGCGCGATAAAACCGTAACCGGAAGAAACGGAACGCTGGTCGTCGAGACCGGTGCGCACCTGATATCCGATCATTCCATGCTGCTTGATTCCACTAAAGACACCCTTTTTGACGGCGCTATCGATATGCAGGGCGGATCATTGGCATTAAAAGCCAGCAAGATCAGTCTCGGTGATGCGCCCGCCGCTACGTCGGGCCTGGTTTTATCGAACACACAGTTTGACCTGGATGAATTAGAGCTGACCAGCGCCGGCGATTTCGACATTTACGGAGGTGTTGCCGTCAATACCGGCCTGCTCAGCATCGATGCCGCACAAATCAACGGCTTTAATAATGCAGGCGCTAACGCATCGATCACGGCGGATGTCATTAAACTGGCCAATACCAATGCCAAGGCAGGCGGCGCCGGCAACGGTAGCGGCACGCTGTCGCTGAATGCGGGCGAGATTCAGTTGGGTAGCGGCAGCTATGCAATTAACGGCTTTAACCAGGTGAACCTGAATGCGGTCAATGCCATCAAGGGCCTCGGGCAAACCCTGGATCCGGTCACCGGCCAAAGCTCCCTGACCGGCGCAGGAACCCTGAAAGTCGCCGGCGATTTGCACCTGAATGCCGGTCATTTTATCGGTGATGCGGGAGCGAACACCCAGATAGACGCCGGCGGCCATCAGGTGACAATCAGTTCTCCGGGCACGCTTGATTCATCCTGGGATTCATCCTGGACGAGCGGTCTCGGCGCAAGCTGGTCCATCGTCGGCGACGCCGTCGCCAGTAACGGACGTTTCGACCTGCCCTCAGGCATTGTCAAATTAACCGCATTGACCGGCGATATTGCATTGAACAGTGGCTCAACTATCGATGTTTCAGGTCGGACGATCAGTTTTGCCGGGCTGAATAAATATTCCCCGGCCGGTAGTGTGTTGTTGTCGGCAGAGCAAGGCAACATCAATCTGGCGTCCGGCGCCGTCATCAATCTGGCTGGCGCCGCAAACGGCCCGCGTCAGGCCGGCGATGCCGGAATGCTGGACATCCGGGTCGCACAAGGCCTGTTCAACTGGGACGGCACAATTAGCGCACAGAGCGGCACCCAAATCAATGATGCGCTAAAGCAAGGTCGATTCCATCTTGATGCCGATAATTTCGGCGCAGGGGGCTTCTCAGCACTCAACAGCAAACTGGCGGCAGCCGGTTTCACCGAAGACGTGATACTGGAACAACGCACCGGCAACGTCAATATCGCCGCCAGCGATACGGTCAATGCGCAGCGCTTTGAATTGCTGGCTGATCAGGGCAAAGTCACGATAGCCGGTACGATCAATGCCCAAGGCGGTAAAGCGGGCGAGGTATCGATCTACGGTAGAAACGGCATAACACTTGAAGCAAGCGGCAAGATTATCGCCACAGCAAACACAGCCGGCGCCGACGGCGGCAGCGTCACGCTGGATACCGTACACCGGGACGATACCGGCAGCGGCCTGCTGGACCTGTCGCAAACCGGCGGCATTATCGATGTTTCAGGCGGTGCTAACGGTAATGGCGGCGCCGTGCATTTACGCACGGGCCGTAACGACGCGCTGCATACCGTCAATGTCAGCGATATCCGCGCCCATATCATCGGCGCCGACGCCAACCGGACAGCGCTGGAGGCAACCCGCGTCTATGACGGCCAGTCGGTTATTAATAACACAACAATTAGCGCGTGGCTGAAAGACACCAACGCGTTCATGAAAAACGCCCCGAGTCTTGCAAACTTCTCCGGCAGCGCAATTGATTTATTGCCGGGCATCGAAATCCGCAGCGCCGGTAATTTAACGCTGGCAAACCGCTGGGATTTCATAAACTGGCGCTTTAACGATGCACACGGTCATAAAACCCTACCCGGCTTCCTGACCTTGCGGGCAGGCGGGGATTTGAATATCAAGGCGACACTGACCGATGCCTTCGCGACCTCATACCTTCCCGGCCAATCATCGATCCAGATGCAGGATGTCCTGCAACCGGGGCTTTCCTGGAGCTACAGCCTGATTGCAGGCGGCGATGTCAATCTCGCTAACAGTTATTTTGCGCCCGATCCTTACGGTACCGGCCAGCAAGTCAGCACCCAGGTCATGGTCAGAACCGGCACCGGCACTATCGACATAGCGGCGGGCGGCGATATTCATTTTGTCAGTGACGCGAACGATCCGAGCGCCGCCGCAGCGGTTTATACGATGGGACGGCCTGCCGAATATACCCGCGGGCAATTGTTGAGCGGTGCCATACCGGGTATCCCTGCAAAACAGGCAGGCGAGAGCGATGCCGCTTATATGAACCGACTCGACCCACAGCAAATGAATACCCTGCTGCGCTACGGTTATTTCAGCGAAACGCTGCTGGGCTTGGTGTTTACCATTGCCGAATACCCGACTGACGGAGGCTCTATCGGCCTGCACGCCGGCGGCAATATCGACGGCATCAATACCGGGCAGGAAATCAGCGACTGGCTGGTGCGTAGCGGCGTCATCGGTGAAAACTTCCGGCCAACCGCGTGGGGTATTAATATCAGCGGCGAGCGTACGACAACCATCAATGGTATTGCCGAAAAGGGCAAGCACTACTTTAACCAGAATATCGGTGCATTGGGCGGTGGTGACGTGTTTGTCGAAGCGGACGGCGATATAAACAACTTGTCCGTGATGCTGCCGACGACGGGTAAACCTTTCGGCCAGTTAAGCGATTTAAACAACCAATGGCTGCAAAACGGCACCGTTATCAATGGTGGCGGTAATCTGGACATTCGTGCGGGCAATAACATTGTCGGCGGTGAATATTTTGTCGGTCTCGGTACCGGTGATTTGCATGCCGGCGGCAGTATCAGCAAGACGGATAACGGTCTGGGTGCGATCCTTGAACTGGGTGACGGCAGTTTTAACCTGCAGGCCCGCCAGGATGTGGTCATCGCTTCGGTGTTTAATCCCACCGTGCTCAGGCAAAACAATGTATTGCCGTTTGCCGCCGGGGGTGATTCGAGATTCTTCACCTACGGAGCGGATAGTTCCATCAACCTGAGCGCTACGGCAGGCAACGTGGTGCTACAAAACGACATCGACACGATCCGCTTGTCCAAAAACCTGGATCTCAGCACCTCATCGGGCTTCGAGTATGCCGTATACCCCGGCAGCCTGCATGCAGCCGCCTTGTCCGGCGATATTCGCATCGATCATTCGATGACGCTGATGCCATCGGCCCAAGGCGAACTGCAACTGCTCGCCAACCGCAATATCGGCTCGAACAGCGATGCCGCGCAATTGATTACGATCAATATGTCCGATGCCGATCCGGCCTTCCTGCCCACGGTGGACAATCCCGCGCAGCAACTCGAAGGCAGCCTGAGCGACGGCCTGATCCGAACCAGGGAACGCCTGGACCCGTCCACACCGGATGCGACGTTGATTCATGCCGCCGTGCCGCTGCATAGCGGCGACACATCCAAACCGGCGATTATCGCCAAACTGGGCGACATTGCCTTTGCTTCCAGTTCGGAGGTGACTTTTTACCTGCCCCAAGCCGCCGACTTTATCGCCGGTCGGGACATCAACAACCTGAGTTTATCCGGGCAGAACCTGTCGGTTAATGACGTCACCCAAGTCAAAGCCGGACGCGACATTAGCTTTGACGCCTTAATCGACAGCGACGGCATTGTGCAGGCCAATGACAAACAAATAGAACTGGGCGGACCGGGACAACTGCAAATCCAGGCAGGTCGCACTGTCAGTCTGGGCGGTTCGGCGGGCATTAATACGATCGGCAACACCAAAAATGCGGCATTGGCCGCGAACGGCGCAGGCATTGACCTCTTGGCCGGTATTGCCGATCAGGTCGATTACGCCGGATTTATCAACAAATATTTTACCGTGGGTAGCGACACTCTGAACAAGTTGGCATTCATCAACGATAGCGGTCAAAACATCCTCGCCGGTTTAACAGCCGAACAAAAACTTGGCTTTCTGAAGCAGCTGCCTGACACGCAAAAGCAAAAGCTGTTGCTCGATGTGCTGTTCAACGAAATAAAACTGTCTGCCGCCGCGGCTGCCGCAGCGCCGGAATCTGAACGCAAGGCCTTGTATCAACAAGGCTTCGATGCGATTGCGGCACTGTTTCCGGGATCGAAATACCAGGGCGACCTGTCGCTGGTATTCAGCCAGATTAAAACACTGGCAGGCGGCGGTATCAATATCGCCGTGCCGGGCGGCGCGGTCAATGTCGGCCTGGCCGGGAAAGTCGGCGGCATCCAGAAAGGCGCCGATCAACTCGGTATCGTCGCCCAACGTGAAGGCGATGTGAACGCCTTCAGCCAAGGCGATTTCAATGTCAACCAATCACGCGTATTCACAATGGGCGGCGGCGACATCGCACTGTGGTCGTCCGCAGGCAATATTGACGCCGGTAAAGGCGCGAAATCGGCTATTTCAGCGCCTGCGCCGATTACCAGCGTTGACTCCAAAGGCAATATCGTCACCATTTTCCCGCCGGTTGTCTCAGGCAGCGGCATCCAGACCATCAATCCGCAGGATAAAACCAAACGGCAGGGCAATGTTTATCTGGCCGCGCCGGTCGGCATTGTCGATGCCGGGGAAGCCGGCATCAGCGGCGGGCGAATCGTTATCGCGGCCACCGCTGTGGTCGGCGCGTCCAATATCTCGGCTTCCGGCAGTTCGGTAGGCATCCCGACGACAGTCGCACCGCCGGTTGTTCCGTCAGGCGCTGCGAATGCCGCAGCCAATGCTTCCAAACAGGCGACAGAGGCGAATGACAACGATCCGAATAAAACCGGCAATGACGACAGTGACAAGAAAAAAACCACCGTCGTTATGCTCAGCGCCGATGTGGTTGGTTACGGCGATTGCAGCGTCGCCGATGTACGCGAGGGCAAGCCGGGATGCGGGGGTTAATCAATCCTAGTTTCTTAAGGCATATAACCACGAAGACACGAAGGGCACGAAGAAAAGAACAAGGTAAAAACTTCGGGTTAGAGCTTCTCGGATTTAGGTTCCCAAGCTGGAGCTCTCATCGTTATACACAAGTCTGTGAGAGTGCGTCATTCCGGCATGGATTGCCGGAATCCAGAAGCCATGGATGGCGATACCGAAACAAACAGCAAGTATCACCATGGGAATTGCTCAGTAAAATCAAGCGTTCACATCCCTGTGCCCTGGATTCCGGCAATCCATGCCGGA
>SXGU01050161.1_pt1 | contig 15225 bp, 13 predicted proteins | sample 3174531 | NCBI WGS metagenome assembly SXGU01 (sample SAMN11356863, study PRJNA531348) | freshwater metagenome | isolation source: freshwater sample F1-140 | place: China: Fuxian Lake, Yuxi | collected 2017-12-25
GTCGACGGATGACACGGATTAAACTGATACTCACTGATTAAATGTGAATTAAGAGCCAAAAATGTCCAGGCATGTAATTTCAATACGTTACAAACAAGATACTTTTAATTTTAGCCATTGATTAGAGCTAAGCATTTGATTTTTAATTATAATATTTAGCTCTTACTTCATATTTAAGAGCATGAATATAGTTTAAAAAATCCGTGTAAATCAGTTCCATCCGCGTCATCCGTGTTCCATTAATCATTTCCAGCATACGCTGAATAGTTACAAAACACTTCATAATGGTGTTTTTAAAAACGCATTTTATCCCTAACAACACAAACAAACTTCCCGCCAGGTAGTTACCGAAATCAGCATGGTGTAACAACACCCCCGTTATGAAAATAACGGGGGTGTTGTTTCAATTCAATTACCTACGTCGCCCGTGACATTGCTGGTTTTTCTCTTTTCTATATTCTTAAATGTTTCGGTTTGTAACTGTTCTACCGCGCCACTTTGCAAATGCTTAGTTTCGTCCTTTTTCAGCAGCACAACTAAAACAATAATAGCGACAATAGCGCAACCGGCGATCCACCATGTGTAGTCTTTTTCTTGCTCTTCAGCCATTTTAAAATCCTCACAGTTTATTTAATTATATTTTGTTCCCTTTCCTATAAAAGGAGGGGGCTTGACCGGACAAAATGATATACGGATCTGCAATTGACCGAAACCGCTCATACCTTAACTAAGTCAAAAACTGCCGATCCATCACTCCGCCCATAGTTCAACAATACGTATTCAGCACTGAATATACAATATGCAATGCTACCTATTATTGACTGACTCAAAAAAAATCGGCGGTTTTTATATGCCATCCGGTTCGAATCAAAGCCGAAACCATCACAACGCATCCAGCACCGCAAACACCGCCAGCCCAAGCGAGCCCAGCCCCAATCCGGCCATCGTCAGGCGCGAACCGTGCAGCTTGGTCCACAACAAAAGCCCGGTCAGGGACAGAAACACCAAGCCGCAGGCCAGCGTATCGGCCAGCAATACCCAAGCGCTTCCCATGCCGACACCTTTATGCAATCGGGTGATGAAGCCGAACGCATTGGCATCCTGACGCTTGACCGAAACATAAGCATTGCCTACCCAGTATTCGGCATTCACAGAGTGTTGCGGGCTTTGAAATTCCACTCGCCACTGGCCGGGTTGTTGCAGGCTTTGACCGGCCCACGTCACGGTTTTTGCCGGTTCTGCGGAAATTCTACCGGGCTCCCGGTCGATGCTTAACTGCGCTTGCAGCCATAAGGCCAAAGCCTTTACATCGACGGGCGGAGGCGTCGGCAAGGCCAATTCGATTTGCGACTGCTCCATTTTTACCGCCGGAATCTTCATCACCACACGATGATTCAATAAAAAACCGCTAACGCCGAAAAGCAGCCCTAACGCCGCGCCCCACAGCCCGACCCAGGCATGAATACGGCGCATCCATTTGAGCCATGGCGTGCGTTGAGCTTGCCGGATCGCTATTTCCGGTTTTTGTATAAGGGTCATGATAATGTTCTCCGTTTGAATTTAAATATCCGCCCACATCCGCAGCAAATTGTGATAAGTGGCGACCAGCGGCACAATTTCAGGACTTTCCGGGGCGCGGGCGCGCAAGCTCTGAATACCGGCGTCAAGCTGAAACAACAAGCTGCGCTGGGCAATATCGCGAATCATGCTCTGCACCCAGAACACGGCGACATCGCGGTGGCCGCCGGTGATCGGTTCCACTCTATGCAGGCTGCTGGAGGGATAAAGCACCAAACTTCCGGCGGGCAATTTAATCTGCTGTACGCCGTAAGTGTCTTCGATGATCAATTCTCCACCCTCGTATTCTTCCGGCTCGGACAGAAACAACGTTCCCGATACGTCGGTGCGAAAAGTCACCGCGCCGACGCGGATCGCATTATCGACATGAATGCCGAATTCCATGCCCGGCACATAACGATTGAACAGCGGCGGGCAGACCACTTTCGGTAAGGCCGCGGAAACAAACAGCGGATTGCGATGCAAGGCCTCATGAACGATGCCGGTAAGCACCTGCGTCTCCTGCGCATGGGCGGCCAGTTGCAGGTTGTTTTTCACTTTCGCGGCCAGCTCGCCCGCGGTAACCCGGCCATCGACGAATTGCGCTTTGGCGAATAAGCCGCGCGCGCCGGCGAGTTCTTCAGTCGTTAAAATATTTTCAATGGCAAGTAGCATGTGAGTCTCTTTTCTGGATGTAATTGCAGTTGGGCATTAAAAATTTAAGGTCATTTCTATCAAAGAACATCCCCGCGTTACTTACTTTTATCCACCACGAAAACACGAAAGAAAAATACAAACTTCATGTCCTTCGTGTCTTCGTGGTGAATAATAGAATCCAATAACACGACAGATTTCTTATTAGGCGTCGCTTAATATTTCACCCGCAACGTAAGCTGCCCCGAAAGCGGCGTCGCCGGCAGGGCGGTATTGGTCTGCCCGGACTCGTAATAGGTCTTGTCCAGCAGGTTAAAGACATTGGCCTGTATATCGAAGTGCTTCTGATGGTAAGCCACAGTCGCATCAAGACGCGCGTAACCGGGCAAAGTCACTTCATTAACGGAATCGGTAAAGCGCGAACCCGACATAAATACGCCGCCGCCGACTTCCCATTCAGGGGTGATGCGGTAACTGCTCCAGACCACGCCGCTGTTCTCCGGTACATTCACCGAAGTCTTGCCTTGCAATGATTTGGATAGTCCGCTGACCGAGCCGGTTGCGCTGCTATTCGATTTAGTTATTTCGGCATCGAGATAAGCGTAGGTTGCCGAAAGGCTCCAGTCGGGAAGGATATCGCCGGCCAGACCTAATTCAAAACCGTCTGTTTTCTGTTCACCGGCCAGGATATTTCGGGTCGGATCGGTCGGATCGGTAGTTCGCGCATTGGTTTTTTCCAGCCGGAATAACGCACCCGTTGCACTGAGTCGGCCATCGAAAAGATCCAGTTTGGCGCCGACTTCCAAGTTTTGGTTTTGCTCCGGTTTTAAGTTGGCGTTATTAGTCGCCAGGGAAAAAGTCTCGGCCGAAGGATTGAACGAAGTGCCGTAGCTGAAATAATACGCCTGCCAGTCTTTCGGCTGCCAAACCAGCCCGGCGCGCGGATTCCATTGGTGATCGGTACGTTCAAAATCGTTGGTGTTAAGCAGAAAGTCATCCTGTTTCGCTTGAAAGACATCATAACGTCCGCCGGCAAGTAATTTCCACTGGGGCGTAATCTCAAACTGATCAAGTACATAACCGGCGGCGGTATTGGTTTTGGTATTCCTGTCGGTGGTCAGTACCCCTGAAAAATCGTTGGCGCGTCCTAACCCTACGCTAGCCACCCCTACGGGGTCATAAATAGACACCGGAGTGACGCCGGTCGAGTTTTTGGAGCGGAAGGTATAATTTTCCCAACCGACTTCCGCGCCGAACAGCAGCGTGTTATTAAACCCGAACAGCGGCTTCTTGAAAGTGAAATCGGTTTGGTTGTAATAATTCTGTTGCGGGCTGGTGCGCAAGGCTTGGCTTCGCGCTATCGTAGCTGTAGCTCCGCTGCCGGTCGCCGCTCCGGAGAACAATAAAGTACGGTAGTCGCGCTGATAATCGCCGTATCGGAAGGTATTCCGCACGGAAAACTCCGAGTTGAAGCGGTGATTGAATATCGCGGTCGCAACCGAGGTATTATAGGTTTGCAGCAGATCGTCCTTGAAACCGTAAAACTGATTGCTGGACACATTGGCAGGCTTGCCATTGATCATCGGCACGCCATAGTCGAACACGCTGTCTTCTTCCTGGTGCATCAACATCAGGGTTAGATCGGTATCTTTGGTGATGTCGTACTTTATCGACGGTGCTATTCCCCATCGATTGGTGTAGTTGTAATCGCGGAAAGAATCGGAATCCTGATACAGCGTATTGAGCCGCACCGCCACCTGATCGTTCAGTTTGCTGCCCGCATCCAGCGTGGTGCGTTTGAAGTCGTAGTTACCGTAAGTGAAATCGGCGGTCGCAAATGCCTTCCCCATGACCGGCTTTTTAGCAATCGGATTAATGACGCCGCCGGTCGAGCCGCGCCCGAATAATACTGAAGAAGCGCCCTTGAGCACTTCCACGCGTTCAAGGAAAAAAGTGTCGCGAGAATACTGGCCGTTTTCTTTGGCGCCGTCGAGATAAGTATCCGAGTTGGCTGAAAACCCGCGCAAAGTAATCGAATCGCCGGTACGGCCGCCCTCCCCTGCGGCAATGGTAAGACCGCTGACATTCTTCAACGCATCGCGCAGATTAAACGCATTTTGCGATTTGACCAACTCTTCCTTGACCACGCTGACGGACTGCGGAATGTCCCGGATGGCCGCCTCGAACTTTAGTCCGGTGCTGGAGGTATCCGCTTTGTAGGCGGGTTCTTGTTCAACGGAGGTTTTCACCTTAACCTCAGGAAGCACCGGCTGAGCGATTTCCGCAGCTTCGCTCTGCGGCGCGTTCAATAGGGCGGCAATAGCCAGCATCAGCGGTCTGTTTGTGTAGTTTTTCATAAATATCTCACTTAAGTGTGTAGCTTGTTGTTGGCTGGCTGGTCACACAAAAGGCGATGGCTGGCTATTTTTTATTTGGTCGGAATTAATTTGCCCTGACGCGTCAAACGTAATCGATATTCTTCTCCGGCATGATCTATGGCAATCTCGTGTGCGCTTCCAAAAAGTTCCTTGCTGTGCAAACGGGGTTGTGGAATCCGTATTGCGTTCCGGTTCGGCTCTACCGGCGCAGTAGGTGCAAAAAATTTTTTATCCATAAACGGAAAATAATTACTATTTGTCTTGAATCAATGCATGTTCTTGCTCTCTGCGGCAGGATGTTGCTTTTGTTGCAATAAGACAGCGCTTATGTTTTGCCATTGTTGCAGCAGTTGCAAGTACAGGGCCCCACAGTCAGGGGAAGCGGCTACGTCAGGATGCTCAATCACCAGACGAATATGGCTGACAATAAAATGAGCAAGCTTAGGACATGGGGCCTGATAAAAGCGTGTCATCAAAAAGCACAGGATTGAATGTAATTTAACAAACGACGCCTGATCGGTTTTTCTCTCTTTAATGAGCGTTGCAATGCTGTCCTGGTTTTGTTCCACGGTTTTTCCTTTATCAGTTGAGTTCATCAGGCAGAATAAAGTCGGTCAGCTGATTTTGCATTTGCCGGGAATGCCTTGGGTTGGCTATATGACAAGCAAGCCATGACTTCGAGTATTTGACGTACTTTTCCCGTTTATTTCCAGTAATATTAAAATTTGCAAGTAAACGGTAATAGCGGGAAATAAGTAGAGCAATACAAGGATTTTGCAGGGATTCGTATTGAGCTTTTAAATACTCAATCGCCATTAATAACGTCTCTTGCTGATCTTTTTCAGACATAATAATTTTCCTGATATTCAGGGTTATTCTTTTTTGTTAATTTCACGATGGATAAAAACAATTTCCAGACCGTTTTTTTCGAATCAATATCCAGGCACCTGAAATCCACAGCATGAATACACTCGCTTTCAATGAGTGACGCCAAGGTATTTACCGAGATTGCTATGTTTATCCAGTTGTTTTCCATAATGAAGCAGATCAAGTTACTTTGACAAAGATGATAATGATTATCATTTGGAAAGTCAACAATTGTTGTTCGTTTCTGTTAATGCTGAGTAAAAATATGTAAAGGAATGCTCTTACCCCCGGCATTAATTAAATGACATGCTTTGCGACACGGCATGATCAGACCATGACGCTGTCTTAAATGTAGGTATGAGTTTTATAGAAAGCAGTAATACTGCAATTCATGCGCTATAAAACCGGACAGTTCTATTTGCTGCTATAAAGCACTGAATTGATTGACCGACATGACAGCTAAAAATTCACTCCAGATGCCTGAATTAACGTTGCTTGATCAACGATGGCATCTATATCAGCAAGAGCTCAGAGTTCTTGACACAAAAGTTTAGTTGCCGCAGACTTTGAGCCCGGTTAGTTCTCATTGTAAAAAACACAATTTAAGAGGGAATTATGCGCCATTTATTTTTACTGACGCTCGGTGCGGCCGTATTCGGTTGCAGTCAGGCCGTCTACAGCCAGCAATCCAACCCGGCCAGTCCCGCTCCGACTCAGCTATCCAATACTAGCGATGGCGGCAATCTACTGGGTCTTCCACCGCTTCCCGTGCCGGTCGACAACCCGCAAACGCCGGCCAAAATCGCCTTGGGCGACAAGTTGTTTCATGACAAACGTTTTTCTATCGACGGCACTATCAGTTGCGCCACGTGTCATGATGCGGGCAAGGGCTTTACCGACAACTTGCCGGTATCCGCCGGTCATCACGGACTAACCGGTACCCGGAACGCACCGACCGTAATCAATGCGGCTTTCTCCAAAGCGCAATTCTGGGACGGCCGCGAGCCGGATTTGGAAGGTCAGTCCAAACAGCCGTTCGTCAACCCGGTCGAAGCCGGTTTGCCGAATCATCAACCGATACTCGATATTGTCCGCGAAGATCCCGACTACAAAGCGGCATTTGCCGAGGTGTTCAAGGTCAACGGCCGGCAACTGACCATGGATCATGTCGCTAAGGCCATCGCCAGTTTCGAGCGCAGCATTATTGCCGGTAATTCGGCATTCGACCGTTATTACTTCAAAGGTGACAAGACGGCCCTGACCGAACAGCAGCAGCGTGGTTTTCAATTATTCCTCGAGCAGGGACGCTGTGTTTCTTGCCATAGCATCGAACAGGATCATGCTTTATTCAGCGACAGCCGCTTTCATAATATCGGCATCGGTATCAACGCCGTTCAGCAAGATCTACCCCGACTGACGCAGGCGTTTTTCGAAGCCAAAATACGGGGCGGCGATGTGGATAAAATGGTATTGACCGATAAAAAATCCTCCGAGTTGGGGCGATTTGCGGTTAATGACAGCTTTAACGATATCGGCGCGTTCAAAACCCCAACCCTGCGCAATATTGCCCTGACCGCGCCTTACATGCACGACGGCAGCCTGAAAACGTTGAAAGACGTGGTGAATCATTACAACAACGGCGGCGTCACGCCGGCCGATGCCCAAGCTACCCCTTTTCTTAGCGGCGGCATCAGGCCGTTGAATCTGACCGATGTCCAAATTGACGAGCTGGTGGCGTTCATGGACGCGCTGACCAGTAACCAGTATGTCAAAACCGGCGCCACAGCCGGTGCGCAAGCAGGAGGCAGTCATGAATAAGATCGATCACAGTCGCCGTCATTTTTTAAAAACCGGCGGCGCCCTGGCCTTGGGCAGCACGTTGCCGATCAGTCTGGTCGAATTGGCTTTTGCCGAACCCAGTCAAAACTTTAGCTTTGCCTATATTTCCGACGCACATATCCAGCATATCAAAGGCAATCGTTTCGTCAGAAACTGGGACCGGGGCTTGATCCGGGCCGTGGCCGAAACCAACCTGCTGACGCCTAAACCGGATTTCGTGATGTTCGGCGGCGATCTGGCCCAATTGGGCATGCAGGCCGAATTGGATCACGGCGCGGAAATCATGTCGGCATTGAGTCACAAAGTGCATTACGTGATGGGCGAGCATGATTATTACCTCGACCTCGGCGCTTATTGGGAAAAATTGTTCGGCCCGCAGTATTACAGCTTCGATCACAAAGGCGTGCATTTCATCGTGCTGAACAGCATCCGCACCTACGACGACTGGACTTATAATCGCTGGCCGAGCAACGAGCAGCGCATGCTGGAAATGGCCGGTCTCGACAATCCCAACGGTTCGCCGTTTATGGTCGGCGAAGAACAACGCAATTGGCTGAAAGCCGACCTGGCAAAAGTCGCCAAGACCATGCCGATTGTAGTGTTCTCTCATTCGCCGCTGCAAAAAATCTATAAAGGCTGGAATTTCTGGACTGAAGATGCCGAGCAGATTCACGTGTTACTCAAGCCGTTCCAAAAAGTCTCGGTGATTTACGGTCATGTGCACCAAATTCAATATAACCAGATCGGTAATATCAGCTTTAACTCGGTAATGGCTACCGCTTGGCCGTGGCCTTATCCGGCCAGTTATGCGCAGGCCGAGCAATATCTGCCTAAACTGACGGTGCCTATGAACCGTGCCGATCCGTTCTTCGAGCGCGATGCTACCGGCTGGCAGTTTATCAATGTCGCCAGCGGCAACGTCGATCTGAATTTTTCCCTGTACAACAACACCGATCGGGTGGTGCGTTTCGATAAGATCAAAAAACATCCGGAAGATAAGGATTTTCAAGACGAAAAAGCCCGGATTAATCCGCAACGACACTATTAATCAATCCGGAAAAGGAGCAACGAAATGGCCAGATTCAACTACATCACCAGCGCTTTTGCCGTACTCGGTTTGACGGCAAGCCTTAATGCGGCTCAGGCCGACGAATTCACCGGCTCTGACGAGCAACGCTGGCAGCAGCAATTCATGGCTAGCGTTAAACAAGGCCGGGAGCTGTGGACCAGCCCGGCCCTGGGCAGTAACGGCGTTGCCTGTGCGCAATGCCATCCCAACGCCGCCAATACCCACCCGGAAACCTATCCCAAATTCCAGAAGCAGATAGGCAAGGTGATACCGGTGTGGGAAATGATTAACTGGTGCCTGCGTAATCCGCTGGAAGGCCGGCCGCTGGCTGCCGACGATCCGAAAATGGTGGCGATTCAGGCTTACATTACTTACGAACGTCGCGGTGTCAAACTGGAGCCCGGCAAGCATTGAAGAACAACAGATACTTAACCTTTGGAGGAAAGACGATGGCAGGCGATAGTTACCAAGAACCCGTTAATGAACTGAGCGATGAAGCCCGCGACATGCACCGAGCGATAATTTCGCTCAGAGAAGAACTGGAAGCGGTGGATTATTATAACCAGCGCGTCAATGCCTGCAAGAACCCTGAGTTAAGGGCCATTCTTGCACATAACCGCGATGAGGAAAAAGAACATGCGGCAATGATACTCGAATGGATTCGACGCCAAGACCCAAGCTTCGAGCATGAATTGAAAGATTATCTGTTTACCGATAAAACCATCGCCCATGGTTAGAACAGTAGGGCAAAGTCATTGATGTAAAAGCAGGCTGTCAACTTTTACACAGTGGCAAGCGATTTAAACTCAACCCGGCGGCCTACCCGGAAAAATGACTACGTTATCGCGTATTTGAAAGCCTAGTGATCGCTCTTTAATTCGGGTATATGGCTGAATAATCTGCTTCATGACCATTTGCCGACTAGAATGGCTCCGCACGCTAATTCCGATTTATTGAGTGTTGCGGGACAAGAAAGGTAACTCTAACACTCGAAAACGAACGCTTTACCGGTCAATTTGACAAGCAATACATCCATTTCCTGAGGGCAGAGCGCAAAGTTATAAGGGAGAACCGGCTCAAACGGCTAAAATTGGTATTGCTTTTACAAACGCTGTAGAATTTGCCGTCGACACCATAATCCTTAATAATAAAAAGGCTTTGTGAGTAGCGAAAGTGTGCATCACTTCAAGGTAGTTTCATTATGCTAAACCTAACAGAGACTTGTAACGCACTGTCTGTGCGTAAAAGAATCCCCCCATTTTTTTATGGTACCGGGGGATTGAATAATGCAAACCTTGATTGATTTTTTTGGGGTTAATGGTCTAATTCCGCATGGCTTCTGCCTGAAATGGGATTCGCCGTTGCTCTGGCTGATGGCCGGTTCGGATACGCTGATGACTCTCGCCTACGCCACCTACCCTATAGGCATAGCTTATTTCGTCTGGAAGCGCAAAGATCTGCAATATCGCTGGCTGTATCTCTCGTTTTTCAATGCATTCATTCTGACCTGCGCCGGCACCCATTTTCTCTCGGTAGTGACGATATGGATTCCGTTGTATTGGCTGGAAGCGTATGTCAATGCAATATCCGCCGTAATTGCCACTGCAACGGTGTTCGCGATTTGGTGGGTAATCCCGCGGGCCTTGAGCCTACCCAGCCCGGCAGAGCTGCAAAAGGCGCGCGATGCAGCGGAAGCTGCAAACAAAGCAAAGAGCGTGTTTCTCGCCAATATGAGCCACGAACTGCGTACTCCGCTGAATGCTATCCTCGGTTTTTCCAGCATGATTCATAAGGATGTGCAATTTCCCGAAAGCCAACGGCGCAATCTTGAAATTATCAATCGCAGTGGCGAACACCTGCTAAACCTGATTAACGATGTGTTGGATATGGCCAAAATCGATGCCGGTCGTGTTCAACTTGAAGAAACGGCATTCGATCTTGGCGGCATGATCAGGGATGTGACGGATATGATGTCCATGCGCGCCCAAAATAAAAGTTTGCAGCTATTAATCGACCAATCATCCAGGTTTCCCCGATTTATCATCGGCGACGAAGCACGTCTTCGCCAGATACTGATCAATTTGATTGGCAATGCGATCAAATTTACCCAGCAAGGAGGGGTGACTTTGCGTCTTGGCACAAAACAAAACACTGTTGCTCATCTATTGATTGAAGTTGAAGATACAGGCTCCGGCATCGCGCTGAAAGACCAGCAACTCATCTTCGATCCCTTTGTGCAACTAGGCGAACAGGGAGACAGTAAAGGTACCGGATTAGGCTTGACCATTACCCGGCAATTCGTGCAATTAATGGGAGGACACCTCACCTTGGAAAGCAAACCCGGCAAGGGCTCGCTGTTTCGAATCGACTTGCCGTTACATGAAGTAAAGGAAGAAGAGATTATTAAGCCCAAAAAATCAAACCAAGGCGATGTGGTGAGTCTGGCGCCCGGAGAGCCGGCCTATCGCGCCCTGATTGTTGAGGATCAAGTGGAGAATCAATTGCTGCTTTCCCAGTTACTTGAAACAGTAGGCATTCAGGTCAAGGTTGCAAATAACGGCAAGCAAGGCGTGGAACTGTTCGAAAGCTGGCATCCCCATATTATCTGGATGGACAGACGCATGCCGGTAATGGATGGGATGGAAGCTACTAAAAACATTCGCCGGTTGCCCGATGGTCAACAGGTCAAAATTGTTGCGGTAACAGCATCCGCTTTTATGGAACAACGTGAGGAAATGTTCGAAATCGGTATGGATGATTTTGTGCGTAAACCCTACCGGGCTAATGAAATCTATGAATGCCTGTCCAAGCATCTAGGCGCGAAGTTTATTTATGAAGGTCTCTCTATAGATGAAGAGCTCCCCGGAACATTAACGCCGGATATGTTTCTCATGCTGCCGGAGGCGTTACGTAATGAGATGAAGGACGCGCTGGAGAGTCTCGAAAATGAACGTATAGCAAGGGTAATCAAGCAAGTCGGCATCCATGATCGGACATTGCAAAAAACCTTGACTCAACTAACCGATAACTTTGATTATCCCGCGATTCTTAAAGCACTTAATTAATGACCCATTAAAAACAACTATATACCAATGATAGGGAAAATTCTTGCCGTCGATGACACCCCTGCCGCCCTCAAGCTGTTGACCGAACTCCTTCAAGCGGAAGGTTACGAAGTGCGTTCCGCCATCAACGGCGAACTGGCTCTCCATTCCGCTATTAGCAATCCGCCGGAGCTGATACTGCTGGATGTCCGTATGCCTGTTATGGATGGATTCGAGGTTTGTCGTCGCCTTAAAGCGCAGCCGGAAACGCGCGATGTACCCATCATTTTTGTCAGCGCGTTGTCTGAAACGAATGATAAAGTCAACGGTTTTGAACTAGGTGCGGTGGACTTTGTGACCAAGCCATACCAACGTGAAGAATTGTTGATGCGTGTTCAAACACATCTGGAAATCACGCGTCTGCGTAACCGCTTGGAATCTTTGGTAGACGAACGAACTAATGAACTTCGCTCAAGTATGCTGGCATTCGTTACGGCCATTGCCTCTACTGTAGAAATGCGGGATCCCTATACCGCCGGTCATCAGCGCCGCACGGCCCATCTTGCCTCAGCCATAGCCAGAGAACTGCAACTGCCTGATTATCTGATCGAAGGTCTCAATCTAGCCAGCGTGGTGCACGATATAGGTAAGATTAAAATTCCGGCAGAAATACTTTGTAAGCCGGGGCGGCTCGACGAACTTGAATTCGGTCTGATCAAGCGGCATCCCGAAACCGGATATGAAATTCTTAAATCCATAGATTTTCCTTGGCCGATAGCCAACATTGTATTGCAGCACCATGAGCGCTTGGACAATTCAGGTTATCCCTACGGACTCATGGGCGATGAAATCCTGCTTGAAGCGAAAATTTTATCGGTAGCCGATGTCGTGGAAGCTATGAGTTCGCATCGCCCTTATCGTGCCGGCCTCGGGGTTGAAGCGGCGCTCAATGAAATTACGCGGCACAAAGGTGTTTTGTATGATGCCTCGGTGGTGGACGCTTGTCTGATCCTATTTAAAGAAAAAGACTATAACTTACCCACTTGATTGTTTAAATTTGGCGCACTGTTTCCGATGTTTTTGACGGCCTTCCCGGCTGCTTAAGAAAGCGTCAGACTTTAGTTTCCCTTTACACTTTTGGCTGTCATAAAACTGAGGTTGCTCAGGCCATAGAAAGAATTTTTCAACAGTCAGGTATCCGTTTAAAGCATATAAAATGAGCTACAACTATCATAAATAGGGAATAACTCCGTCACATCCAATTTTGATTTACCGCGAATGAACGCATTGTTGTGCATTAAAGCTTTCAAAATACACCTTGACAACAATATGATGACACGCCCATACTTACCGCAGCTTAAAAATAAGATTTACCCTCTGCTTACCATTTCGATGCGCCTTTTGTAGTTACTCGTCCTGTTTTTCATTTTGTAATTTCCAAATTTACCAGCTACGCCCGCCTTATCTAAGGCTTTACACACTTAAAATATCTATAGGACTCATTATGTCTACAATAACTACCGGCATCGTAAAATGGTTTAATTCTGATAAAGGGTTTGGCTTTATCGAGCAGCAATCAGGCCCCGATGTGTTCGTACACTTTCAACAAATCCAAAACTCAGGTGGTTACAAATCCCTGGATGAAGGCCAAAAAGTACAGTTCAGCGTAACGCAAGGCCAAAAAGGCCCGCAAGCTGAAAATGTAACCGTAATCCACTAAGTTATAGTGATAGACTGCGGACAATTTTGGTTCGCAGTCTATATTCAAAACCAGCAATAAATTGAAATCAACTAACTGTTGACCTCTTAATTATTCAGTTAAAACGATAATATCAAACCACTTTTCTTACGCTGCTATACAAATTACTAAACAATCGGATCACAATAAAGATCATCGTTCGGATGATTTTGGCAACCCAAGCACCAACCTCAAAAGCTAGTAAACTTCAATAAAATCTAGTAGTTAAAATCATTAAGACTCTGTGAGTTCACTAAAAAAAGCCACTCCAGCATCAGTCAACACATAATATCCACGGCTATTTTTAAACATAATGCCTCGAGTGATTAAATGACTATTGATTTCTTCCTCAATGCCGCGCGATACACATAATTTACAGGTATGCAGAATATCGGCGTAACGCTCTTCCGACGTAGCTGAGGAAAAGTCCTCCAACCCGATTCCTGCACGATGATCGGTAAGCACGTCGAAAAGATAGCCTTTCTCGGTATATAGAGCATCTACCAACTTGATTTATAGCAGATATCGATTGGAATTTATTTGGTCTTCGGTCAATTCCGTTAGGGCGATTAGATAGTGCCATTAACTATTTAATGAACATAAAACCAACAGGGCTTTTAAAAAAACCAGCATATAAAAGTTGCGAAAAAATCAGCCGCCGTTTATCGTCAACTTATTTACAACGCTATGTATAAAAAGCAACGGATAAGATGAAAACTGCAACCATAGAAGAATTAGCCTATGACATGAAAGAGGCTAAAAACAATAACCGAGCCCGCCCCATTTTCTTTTTAGGTGCCGGTGCATCCAGAACCGGCGGAATCCCTTTAGCCGGTGAGATTATTACCGACATACTGGAAAATCACTCAGACAACCCGAGAATTAAAAACCTAAAGGCGGATGAAAAGACCTATCCGAAGCTAATGGAATGTTTAGGCCCAAACGGGCAAAATAAATTACTCAAAGGCTATATCGATGCCAGCAAAATCAATGTAACCCACATTTACCTTGCGCAGTTGATGGCACGGGGCTATGTCGATTATGTGCTGACCGTCAACTTCGACAATTTAATGCTGAAGGCGTTGGCCCTCTTTAATGAATTCCCCTCGACCTATGACATGGCTATTCTTAAAGACCTCACCACGACCACGTTTAAAGAAAAATCGGTGGTCTATCTTCATGGTCAGCACCATGGCTTATGGTTATTGAATACCGCCGATGAAATGGCCAAGGTTAAAGAGATTATTCCGCCGATATTGCACAGTATTAAAGATCAAAGGCCTTGGGTATTTATCGGCTACAGCGGCAGCGACCCGATTTTTGAGCATATCAAAAGCCTGGGACGCTTCGACAACGGCCTGTACTGGCTTGCTCATTATGACGAAAGACCCAATACGGCTGTTTGCAGCGGTTTACTGGAAAAAAGCAACACCAACGCTTTTGTTATTGAAGGCTATGATGCCGATTCATTCATGCTTAAATTGAATTCGGAATTGGAACTGCCTGAACCGACGATCATCGACAAGCCTTTTTCTTCGATAAGGTTATTACTGGATAACATTGTCGATATTGACGATAAGGAGCATTTTAAAGGCGTAAAAGAACGGCTGGAAGTTGCCAAAACACAGGTCGATGACGCGATTCAACAATTCGAGCAAGGCCATGTTAAGGCCGCCGATAAAATTCAGGCGAATTCGGAAAGCGATTTATTGCAAAAAGAAATCATCGACTTGATGATTAAAGACGACTATCGGCAAGATAAGATCAATGTGATAGCGGAGAAAGCGGCAGCATTGAACAACGCCAAGCTCAATAGTTTATTAGCGGCCTTATATTTTAATTGGGGAAATAATTTAGGTAATTTGGCCCAAACCCAAGCAGGCGACGAGGCCAAAGCCTTGTATCGGCAAGCTTTCGATAAATTCCAAAAGGCCGTTGACATCAAACCGGACAAGCACGAAGCCTTTTACAGCTGGGGAACCTCTTTAGGGAATTTGGCCCAAACCCAATCAGGCGACGAGGCCGAAGCCTTGTATCGGCAAGCCTTCGACAAATTCCAAAAGGCTGTTGACATCAAAC
>SXGU01502638.1_pt1 | contig 15225 bp, 18 predicted proteins | sample 3174531 | NCBI WGS metagenome assembly SXGU01 (sample SAMN11356863, study PRJNA531348) | freshwater metagenome | isolation source: freshwater sample F1-140 | place: China: Fuxian Lake, Yuxi | collected 2017-12-25
GACCGCGAGACTCACCTCGATCAGGGAACTCAGCGCACGCGCCAGGTGCGCATCGGCGACCTCATACCGGGACTGCCGACCCTCGGACACCACGACCGCGATCCCGCAGTCCCGCAAGCACGCCAGGTGGTTCGACACGTTCGAGCGGGTCAGCTCCAACTCTCGTGAGAGCACGGCCGGGTAGCTCGGCCCACCGAGCAGGGTCATCAGAATCCGAGAGCGCGTCGAATCCGCCATCGCACGGCCAAGCCGGTTCATTACGTCGAGACGTGAAGCAATAGTCAGCATGTGATGACTATACAGTGGTCAGTGACCTAATCTCGAGCGGAAGGTCTTCAATAGCGCCAACTCGAACAACGCAGGCTACCAATATTCTTGGCCCGTGGTGCGAGCTCGAACCACGGCTGCCCCAATTTGATGCCCAAAGCTTTCGCCTCCGGGGATCGGGTAACGGCGCAGCCGTCATTATTGGAGAGCACGATGCAGGGTCGATCGCGCAACGTCGGGTCGAAAGCCCGCTCGGCCGAAACGTAGAAGCTGTTGACGTCGACGTGCGCGATCTGCCGGCGCACCAGCGGCCCGGGGTTTTCAGACACGATGCAGACACACCTGGGCCACACCCCAGATCGACAGCTCCGATTCACCGATGCGCAGCGGCGGATATGCCGGGTTTTCGGACATCAGCATCACACCACGCGGCGACAAATGCAGACGTTTGACGGTCAGCTCGCCGTCAACGATCGCGATCACCACCGATCCATGCCGCGGCTCGGCCGCCCGGTCGACAATGAGCTCGTCCCCGGAACTGATCCCGGCGCCCTCCATCGAATCACCCGAAACCCGCACAATGAAGGTGCTGGTTTTGTCCTTGATCAGGTGCTCATTGAGGTCCAGCGTGCCGTCGAAGTAATCCTGGGCAGGGGAAGGGTATCCGGCAGGCACCGAAGTCCCAGCGACCCGGACTGCGCCAGCCGTCCGGGCACTTATCATGTTGACTTCGACGATCCGGTTCACGACACACCCTAAATAGAACTTATGTACGAAAACGAGTGTAGCGCTTAGAACAGACATTCTGCTCAGAATTCTTTTCGCCAAGCTCCCAGGCTAGGCGGCGGTCCAGATCCGGGCGAGGAGTGCGAGCTCGTCCTCGGCCGGCGGGATCCACTCGTTCTCGACGTCGTCCTGATGCAGCTCGTACTCGGTCAGGGCCGGCGTATGGTGGCGATCAAGCCACGCATGCCACGCAGCGCGATCTTTGCGGTATCTGGTGATCTGCGCCCCAAGGTCGTCAAGCACGCCGAGCTGCTCCGCCAAAATGGTCAAATTCCGCCCGGCAATGATCGACCAGCCGGTTTGCATAGTGCCGTGCCGGCGCTCGATCATGCCCAATCCGACCATCGTGGCCAAAGCGGCGTCGACTGCGGTTCGACCGATTCCGGTCCGCACCGCGATTTGCGCGGTGGTCGGAGCTTGATCGGCTCGCTCAATGGTTTCGTAGACCAGGGCGGCGACATCACCGAGGGCACGGAAGACCGGGCGGATGGCGTGGATTTTTCCGCGGCGCCAGGAGATCGCGGTCGCCACGCCGCGGTGCTGGGCTGGTATCTGGATGAGGTAGAGGTCAGCATTTTTGCCGCGGCCTCGCTCGATCCTGGTCACCAACCCATCGGTGACTTGTTCGAGTTGGGGGAGGAGCCGGGCGATCGTGGCATGGTCTCGTCCGGTGGCGATCGCGAAGCTGCGGCAGCCGACATCGATCGTGAGCGACCCCGTGGTTCTGGCGAAACCCAGGACCGCACGAAGCAGGAGTCGTAGCCCGATGCCGCGCCTTCCCAGCCGCGCAAGGCGCGGATCCATCAGCGTGTAGCAAAGATTTTCGATCTCGGAAATTTCCTGCTGAACCGCCCGAGCCGATTTTTCGATTTTTGGATTCTCCACTGGTTGGGTGCCCCCGCTGTGACTTAGAGGCTGGCTTGTGTCGTAGTTAAGGGCATGCTTTTCCCTTGGAATTTCAGTGGTGTGATTTTGCTGGCCGGATCCGGTGGCTTGTCGTCCGATGTAGGCGGTGGCGATCGCCCATTCCGCCGGCAGGAGCCGCTGGAGGCGTTTGGTCGGTCCGTAGAGGCCGGCCAAACCGGCCAGGTCACCGTGCAGGTTGGCCAGGACGTCGGCGTAGGACCAGGCGCAGCGCACCAAATGATTGAGCACCGCCATGCGGGCCTCGGAGTGGCCGGCGTACTTGCCGGCGTCGTAGAGGCCGGTTCGGGCGGTCCGGCGCAGCGGGGAACCGGCGCCGCGGCCGCTGCGCGGCGCCATGGTCGTCCCAGCCCGAGTTAGCTCGGCTAGGGTTTCCCGGTCGACGTCGGCACCGCGCCGGCGGACCAGGTGCAACTGGGGAGCGAGCTCAGCTTCCAACGCCCGCAGGATCGTTTCTGGGTTGCGTTCACGCATGATCCGGACAGCATCAGGCAACGGCGTGTCCAAGATCTGGTGGCCGCCGCGCTTATGAACCGACCCAGGCGGCCGGATACACCCGTCCGTCGGATTCAGGTGGGGGATCGGGTCCAGGGACGCAAAGCGCCGGCCGAAGGCCGCTACCAGGTCGCGGGCACGCTCGAAAGGGATTCGTGCCGCCAGGGGTATGTAAATATGCCGGCCACCGGAGGGGGAATGATCCGCGACGAAGCCGGCACCGATCCGCTGCAGCAATGCCCCGATCGCGGCCGCATCGCGATCGACCACGAGCTGGAGGGCTTTCGAGGTATCAAGGTCCAGACACAACGTGGCCACCGAGCCGTCAGCTCCATGAACCGCGACGGCCGCCGGCCGCGCCGGCAAGGCGCTGGTAATCCTCGGCGGATGCTCAGGCCGAGGATACTTACCCAGACGATTAGCCATCCGATACACCGGAGCCCCAGCAATCAGAGACGCCAAAGCACCCCACACAACAGCGTGATCCGACACGCCGCCACTGACGGGTTCACCTTGAAAAGGGTATGAGTGTATGATTGAGCTAAACCTTCCGGTTCGAGGGCACTAAAAAACCATCGGTATCGGGAATCAGGTTCAAACCGAAACTTTGGTCGGGATCGGGTTTGAGCCTGCAACAACTTCAGAGATTCATGGAAAGACCCGCTACGGCGGGTCTTTCTTCGTCTAGGCGACTGCTGTCAGCGGCAGCTCCTTTTGGGCCAGGATTTCGTCGACATCAACGGTCTGAAGGAACTCGGACATCACCTGGAGCATGAACGGTCCAGGCTTCTTTCCGTATGCGGCGGCAAGCTTTCTCAGCTTCACGGCCTCCTCGGAATCTTTGTCGCTGAAAATAACTGCAACCGGCCATTTCTCCGGCTCAGGCTGAGCGGATGTGGGCCGATCATCTGGGAGTTTCGGAAGTGGGACAGTGGTAGTCATGGCTCAATTTTCACTGAAATTTTAATTTTAAGTGGGATCTGGTCCGGCATGTCGAGCCTTCCCTGTTGGACTCGCGCATTGTTCTTCAGGAAGCGTCACGCACAAGCAGACAACGAATGTTGCGAACAACACTACTTTGCGAAGATAGCGAAATCTGGTTCGACACGATAAACCTTAATGTGAATCTATAAACCTCTTCCTACTCACATTCCCATGACATGGTACCCACCGTCAACGTGAATGATTTCGCCTGTAGTTGAGGGGAACCAGTCCGACAAGAGTGCCACTACCGCTTTAGATACCGGCTGAAGATCTTGCCAGCTCCATGGCAGAGGAGCCCTCGCCTCCCAAACACCGTCAGCAGACTCGATGTCTTCGATTACAGCGACTGTCGGATTGTGCAAAGGGCCACAGGCGATGAGGTTGCTGCGGATTCCGTGCTTGCCCAGGTGATATGCCAAGTAGCGGCTGATCGATTCATAGGTGGCTTTGGCTACTCCGGCGTAGCCGTAGATAGGCCACACGGGCGTTCCGTCGAGGGTCACGCCGACGATGCTTCCGCCTTTGGACATCAGCGGCAGACACGCTGTTGCGAGGGCCTGAAGCGATACACCTGAAACGCGCAAGCTGGTTTCGATGTCGTCCCATTTGGCCGTCATGAAATGCTTACCAACGGCAGAGGGTTTACTGGAGGACATGCAGTGGATCACCCCGTCGAGATGATCAGTGTGTTCTCTGAGCCTGTCGGTAAAGGTGTCAAAGTGGTCTTGTTCCCTAGCGTCGAGCTCAAGGATAGGGCCACTGATGGGCAACCGACGGATGATGGTTTCGGTCACCTTCATTTTCCGTCCAAAACCGGTAAAGATAAGCTCAGCGCCTTCAGCTGCTGCGAGTTCGGCCGAGGCGTAGGCGATGCTTCGCTCGGTGTATATTCCGGTTACCAAGATCTTCTTTCCGTCGAGCATTCCCACTAGTTGGCTCCTTTCGTTGGTTTCAGGCTTGTCATCAAATATCTACTTTCATCCTCCGCCACATCGATCCTCGCAACTGTGAGGTCCAGTTCAAGCCAGGTATCGCTAACGGCGCGAAGGCGTACCGGCAGGCTTTGCGCTGGATCAACTCTTCCCTGAGCTGCACCTTTAAGGTGCCCTTCCATCGCGAACTTATCGTCGGGGTGCGCAAGAGCTGCGATGTTCCCTTCAAAGGACGGCTGTAGCCCGATCTGAGACCAGGTTGACGAAGTTTGGAAGGTGATTTCCTGGACGAGGTCGATCGCAGCGAACGCGCGGTCCTCCACCAGCGCGAAGAGTGCTCCGGGGATGAGTCCGGTTGCAACCGGCGTGAGACCTGGAGTCAGGAGTTTTGTCGGTGAGGCCACTTCTCGGCTGAATCCACGGAGCATGACGGCCTCTGGGAAGTCAGGATCGTCATATGCCCGGGCTGACATAGAGACTTGCTTCTTTCCCGGGTTTGGGCTCCCGTATTGATAGATGATTTCGTAGCTCAGTTGGTGCCGCTGACGGTTATTGACGGCGATGCCGCTGTCAATCATGAGCTTGATCTCGTTGCGGTCTTTGGTCGAGATGAGTTTTGCCAACCATTCACCGGCCGGCCCGCGGTCACTCGAAACAGTGGAGGGGTCGATTCCATAGAGCTCAAAAAGTGCATCGTCCCAGCGAGAAGAGTCCTCGCCGACGTTCTTGCCGGTTTTCTTGTCGACGCGCCACTGCCAAGTACCAATGCTTGGCTTTTCTGGGAGAAGAGCACCTGGAACATCAAAAATTCCATAAGCGCCAACTATTTGCGTTCGATCCGGGGACCAAATCGCGCGGGCAACTACTTTGTATTCGGCTCCACTGTAAGGCACAGTTCCTTCGAAGTCAGCACCGTTGAGTGCATCCCTCAACTTTCCAAGCAGAGTCATACGCGTCGTCTTATCGAGCCAGTTTCTGGCACTGATGCCGGGAAAATTGGTCCCACCGACAGCAAGAAGCGATGGTCCATCTGGTGTCACATCAAGGACAACCCACTTGCCCTTGGCATCGATCTCCTCTTTAGGGGTGGTCAGTGTTTGCGGATCCGACACGATGTCTCCTTCAAATAGGTTTCGCCACCAGATCAGGTGGCGAGTTTCGATCTAGCTGAGATTTGGGCGCAAGTTCGCTACTGCCTGGTCAAGGGCAGGGCGGCAGACACTGGTTGTTGTAGAGGACGAATTCGAAGTAAGGAATCCGAGTTCGATCAAAGTGTCAACTTCGAAGGCGACAGTTGTGATCGGCAATCCGGTGAGCTCGGCCAATTCCTCCACCGTAAGAGACGAGCCAGTCGCTGTGTGGTGGTGAATGATCATCGCACGAGGGATCGTTGAGATGTCAGAAATGAGGGGCAGATTATGCGACGGCATGACCAATAGACCTAACACTGGAGGTTGGTTTTCTTGAGCCTGCACGCCGCTATCCAGCAACACACAAATATGGATTTGTGTTGCCTCAGTGTGGGTGAAATGCGCTCCCCCGAAGCATTAATCTAAAAAGATACCAGTAAGATTGTTTTGTGAGCAAACCCACTGAGCGCCAGCAAGTAGCCATGATCATCGGTGCAAGTCGAGGCATCGGCTGGGAAACAGCCAAGAAGTTCCGGGCTGAAGGCTTTCAGGTAGCCGGTACGCATCGAGGCAGCGGAGTACCCGACGGCGTCCGCGGATACGAAGTTGACGTCCGAGATCGGGCGATGCTTCGGACGGCAATTGCCGATGTTGCGGCTGCCTTTGGCGGCCTGGATGTACTGGTATACAACGCGGGACTTGCGAAACAGGATCTCCTCATCAGACTCACAGACGAGGACCTGCAAGAGGTCATGGAGGTGAACTTGATTGGAGCTTTCACAGCCGTGGGCGCCGCGTTGCTACAGATGGGGAAACAACGGTCGGGAGAAATTTTGTTAGTCTCCTCGGAATCATCCAAAACAGGAATCCCTGGGGCCGCGTCATACACTGCGTCGAAAGCCGGACTTGAAGGCTTGGTCAAGTCTGCAATGTGGGAGGCCGGCCCGCGGGGAATCAAGATCAACCTGATCGCACCCGGCCCCACGGAGACCGACATGCTTGCTCAGGTCTCGGAGGACAACCGCGCTCGCTTGATTGAAGGTTCCCCTTTACGGAGGATTGCCGCACCTGAAGAAATCGCTGAGGCAATATTCAAATTGAGTTCAGTGCCGTACATGACGGGCGCGACGATCGCCGTCACCGGAGGAGAAGGCCTCGGCTTCTAATCCGGCCAGTCTTCATGTCGGAACAAGTTAGGCTCCTGCCGAAAGTCTATTTGGCGACCGTGCCGTTCAAGAGGTAGTTGCTCCAGGCTTCGGCCACGGAATCATACAAGTCGGACTCAAGGCTGTATTTAGCAGTCCGGCCGGCACGATGGCCCTTGGGAAGGTCAACTTTGACCAACCCCAGCTCCTCAAGGTCGTTGAGGGTTGTTCCAACATGCGAGCTGTATAGGCCCAGCTGCTCCACGAGCTCAGCTCGTAACATCGTTCCATTTTTCGCCAGTGAGCCGAGAATCAACGCTCGAGACGTAGATGTGAAGACCTTCTGAGCGAAGACAAGGATCTCCGGCCAGTCTGCTGGTGGCGCGAAGTGCTTGGGCTCAGAACGGGGCATAGGTACTACTATCTCCCGAAACTGTCGTGGAATGCCAGTCACCAGACCTCCATGGACCGCTTGCAAGGTGCATCAGCGGAATAAATATGTTCAAAAATGGACCTCTATAACGTTGCATAGACTTCCACATACGTGCTTGAATGTCCATAGAGGTTTATGAACCTTTGATCAGTCTTCTCTCAAAATCTTCATCGAGGGACCGGGTCGACAGCATTCTGTCTGCCGACCCGAGGGGCAGGAAGCCCAGATTTAGGCCGTCACTGATTTAGGAGTGCGTGTGAGAAAACGAGGAGGAATTTTGAATTCCGAACTCAAATCCCGGCCAGGGCCGGAGAGGAAGGGTGGGAGGGTCACAGCCGCCGCATTGGTGGCGGTAGCCCTTGGAGGTGGAGCCATCATTGGAACCGCCAGTACAGCGCAGGCAGCGACTGCAAGTACCTATAACAATGGTTCGGCTGGTTATGCCGGCGGCGTGGAGTGGGGCCAGAAGCGTGGTCTCACCTTTAGCGGAACCTGGGAGGGCGGGTCTGTTTCCCGGGTTTCGATGGGTTCGTACTTCGTGGGCGGACAGTCTACGGCGATAACCGCCTACTGCATTGATTGGTTGACGACTTCAACCGATGCGGCAACGTCGGCGTCGAGTATTTCTGGTGCTTTCGCGGCCGTGGCAAACGTTGTCATTGCCGAGAATTCCGGCACGCCGGAAGCCGATGCGGCGATCGCTTACGCGATCCATGCCAACGGGGATCCCAAGTTTCAGAACGCGACCGATCCGGTGACCCGGTTCTTCAAGGACTCGAATGATTTCAAGCCTTACCGCGATCAGGGCAATGCCTGGTGGGCTGCCGCAGTAGCCAAGGCTGGACCGTACAAGGTTCAACCGCAGCTGTCGGTGACCGGGCAAGCCGGTACCGTGACCGGGTCTTTGACCTCGGCTGCCGGCAACCCGGTGAATCTGGGATCGACGACCTACGCCCTTGCCGGGCCCGTGGCTTTCGCTGGCGGAGCACAAAGTATTGGAGGGGGTCCGGCAGACACCAATAACATCACGGTGACCGGCAACGGGACTGCCTCGGTCACGCAGACGGTCACGGATCTTCCTGGGACGGAGCTGACGCAGTATGTCGGCGCTGGGACGCAGACGAAGGTCGCCGCGGCCGGCAGGTCACAGGCCTCCGGTAAGTCGGCGGATATGCCGGTCATTTTGGATATGCAGCCGGTCGCGACGTCGACCGCGCCAACGTATTTGGAGGCTGGACAGGACCTCACCGATGTACTGCACGTGAGCACCACGGATGGTAAGCCCACGTCGTGGGTTTCCGTCGACGGAACGCCGGTGCCGGCCGTCTTCGACACCGTCTGGTACTACAGCCCGACGAAGCTGGCCCCGACCCCCGAGGTCCCGGCAACAGCGATTGAGTTCACTTCCGGGAAAGTCACCGCGACCGGTGTTGCCGACTTCACGGTGACCGGGGCGAAGAAAACCGACAAACCCGGCTTCTACTACCCGGTGGCTTCCTTCACCAAAGCGAAGCAGCCGGCCGAACTGCAACAGTATTTCAAGGGTGATTGGAAGGCCGGGTTCAACGACCCGGGCGAGCAGTCCATCGTCAAGTACACCCCGCAGGTCGTAACCAAAGCATCCGAGATAGTCGACGGCAAGGTCCGCGACGTCCTCACGGTGACCGGGAACAACCCGGAAGCCGAACTGACGGTGACCTCGAACCTGGTGATGACCAAAGAGAACGCGGTCGACGGCGGAACGGACAAGGCACCAGCGGATGCGAAGGTCATCGGCACCGTGACGACCAAGGTCACCGGCAACGGTGATTTCCCGACGGCGTGGGTTGACGTGCCGTGGGACATGATCGTGTCCAAGTGGAGTGCGGGGGAGAACCCGCGCTTCTACTGGCAGGAGACGATCCCGGCAACGGAATCGACCAAACCGTGGCAAGGCAAGCACCAGCTGCCCAACGAAACCGTCCCGTTTGATAAGCCGACGATCACCACTCAGGCTTCCCCGAATGGCACGGTCCCGGTGGAAATGTCCGATACGTACAAGGTCGAAGGCACCATCCCGAACGGCAAGGACGTCAAGGTCGAAGCCGATGTCGCCTTGTACAAGTTCGATGGCGCCACGGATGGATCCGCTCAGCCGGTGTGCCTGTCCCCGATCTGGACCTCGGAGAAGACCCAGATCACCGCTGTGGGCACGGGTACGTTCCCGGGAAGCTTCACCGCAACCTCGCCAGGGACGTATGGCTTCCAGGAAACCCTCACGGTGACCTACCCGAACGAAGGCGGTTCCAAGACCGTCGAGCTCGGCAAGGGCAAGTGCGGGGAGCAATCCGAAACCGTGATCGCTTTCCCGACCGGGGTCACCCCAACTCCGGAGAAGCCGCAACTGCTGATCAATGCCGGTGCGGTCGCGACCAGTCAGGGTCCAAACCTGCCGCTGCTGATCGCCGGCGGATCGGCCGCAGCCGTCTTGATCGTCGTTACCGGGTTCATGATTTACCGTCGCCGCCACGCGGCCGCGGAAACCGCTTCTACACAGAGCTAACACCCACGAGCACCACTTCTGTGTAGGAGGTGGTGCGGGGTTGAACGGTCTGAAACTTTTGCTCCCCCGCAAGTCAGCCAGACCAGGGCGGCCCCGCACCACAGCACCATCACTCACACCGATAAACGTCAGGACCGGAAGGAGGAACCGCTGATGAGATCAACCAATTCGCACGAATTCACCGCAGAAGTTCCCCCTCCGGTCCTGACCGGTGTGAGCCGAAAGCAAGCACGAGACCACGAAAGAAGCCAATCCCGTCCGACCAGGCCCCGGTCGACCAGGTCCAATTCACCTCAGGCTCGTTCCCAGAGCTCCGCCAAGTCGGTCCTGGTCAAGATCGCCATGGTCGTAGCGCTCTTGGCTAGTGTGGCGGCCGTGGTCGCCGGGCTGACCGGTTTCGGGCAGGAACCGGTACCGGTCCCTGCACCGCAGATCCCGGCCCCGTTCAGTGCCGAGGACCCGAACGGGTTCTCCGGGACCGATGTGGTCCCGGATCTTGGCCCCAACGAGCTGGCAATTCCGTCCCTGAAGATCAGGATTTCCCTTGTTCCGGCCGTGCCGGGACCAGATCCGACGTCCACCGGTGGCGGCGAGCAGCTGGTGTTACCTGATGCCCCTGCAGCCGGCCTCTACACCCAGGGCGCTGTCATTGGTTCAAACGCCGGCACCGTGCTGGTGGCCGGGCATGTGAATTTTGCGAACGGTGATTTTTCGCCGCTGTCCAAGATCACCGAGGCCGTCAAAGGCACTCCCGTCTACGCCACCAACAGCACCGGGAACATCAGCCGGTACGTGATCCAAAGCGGGCAAACCTACCTCAAACAGCGTCTGCCTGAAACGTTCTTCACTAAGGACGGCGACCCGCAGCTGGTCATCGTCACCTGCGGCGGGAACATCACCTACCCGAACGGGTACGCCGTCTTTGATTCCAACACCACAATCACCGCAATCCCAACCACCGCTGTCCCGACCCCGATGACCTCTGGAACGGAGAACCCATCATGAACAGCAACTTCACCATCGCCCCGGACCCCGACCAACCGAACCCTGGCTCGCCGGAACCTGACGAGTCTGTAGCGTCGGTCTCGTTTTTCGACCGGCATAAGAAGCAGGTCCTCGGTGGCGCCGGAGTCTTGATCGTCGCGGGCCTTGTGCTCGCCGGCATCCTGGCAAGCACCACTTCTTCTACTCCGGGTGATCCCACCGCCGGCGGCACCGCCGATTCTTCTGCCTCGGCGACTGGATCTGCGACAACTACGTCGACCGCGCAGAATTCGGATAGCCCGACCCCTTCGAACACCGCTGCGCCGGAGCCGGCGCCGTCCGATGAAACCGGTGCTGCAGGACCGGTTCCTCCGGGCCAGTCAGCTGCCGGCGGCCAGGGGAATCAGAATGCTCAAGGCCAACCGGCACCGGCACGGCCCGGGACCAATCAGCGCCCGGCACCGGTTGCACCGGCTCCCGCGCCTGGGCCTGGTCCAGAAGTGGTGAATCCTCCGGCTCCGCCGCCGCAGCCGCCGGCTGTTCAGCCACCGCCACCGCCGGGTGTTCAACCGCCGGGCCGCACCGAAGGACTGAACCAATCCTTGGCCACCATCAACGATCGCCGTCTCCGGTCCGGCCTCCCGGCATTCGTCGGTGTGAATGCCTCCTGCAGCTTGGTGGCCACGGCCACGGGAACAGCACTGGACACCTACCAGCACGGCAACGTCGTTCTCTACCGAGCCAGTCCCGGATTCACCGCTGGAGCGACCTTCGCCAAAGGACCGGACTGGGACACGCTCAGCGTCTACCAATGCGCCTAACCCACATTCCCGACTCGACTGGAGAAATCTTATGGTTCCCGTGGCAACCCCAGTAGAGGGTTCGCAATGACCAGCGCGGTTGCACTCTCAAAGATCCGTACCGGCCTCGCCGGCGTACTCGTTGTCGTGGCGATCACCGGAGGCATAGCCGGGGTGGTGTCGCTTTTCCTGATGCCGGCCAAGTTGATCCCCATCGCACTGACAGTCGTAGGATTCGGCCTGTTCCTGGCCGTCGTCTTTGACATTACCTCGCGGGCAACGAACGGGAAACCATTGATTTGGTGGTCCCGGCCTTGGCAGGTGCTGTTAGTCCTGGCCGCAGCTTTCACGAACGCGATCGCAGCAATGAACGCCGGCCTTTACCTGGGCCTTTGTTTGGTCGTGGTGGCGGTACTGATCTGCCGCGCCCTGGCCAAAGCCGCGCAGCGCCTGTACAGCAGGAGGCGGGCATGAAACCGACTCTGGACGAGCGCCAACGCACCGTGCTCGCCTTGGAGGCGAGCTGGCGGTTGTGGCGCAAAACCGTGATCGGCGGAGCCTCGATCGACACGGTCGCCAAGTTCGTGACGGATTTGACCATTCGGCTATCTGGTGGCTGCGGTTCGGTGCGGATCCGCATCGATGCCGGACTGGCCGCTGCGTGTGCTCGTGAGCTGGCCGTTGTGCCCGGATCTGTTCGTGGTTTCAGCTGGCCGGCGCGGCGGGTCCTGACCCAGACCATGGTCGCTTTGCTTGACGTCCCCGCTGGTGGTGCCGATGTGGTGTTCTCTGCGAATTTCGCCACGGTCTTGCAGTCCGCGATCATTCCTTTGGTCTGCGGACCCGAATGCGCCCAATGGCCAGCACTGGATCGGCTCGATGCCGCGATCAGCGCAGTGAGATTGGGATACGTTTCTGCGGATCATGGCTTCTCCACCTTGCTCCCGGCCGAGGATATTGCCGTGATCTGCGTGGAGGACTGAGCCATGACTGGACGACCTTTGCAGAGTGAGTATCAGAAGCGTTTTGCGGTTTTGGACCGCCGGACTCGGCTGGTCTGGTCCGATTGGCTTGTACGCCATGCCCCGGAAGTGTTGCTGGGCAAGGCCGGGCTGGTCGAATTGCAGGTTTGGTACGCGAACCAGCCGGTGTTCATGGGCAAAGATTCCGCTCATTCTTGGATTCGAAATCTGGAGGTCCTGCGTCAATCAGTCGCGCAGGTTGAGCGGTATGCAGCAAAAATGCATGCCGCCTGTCCACGAGAGAAGCAGGTCCTCGCGGTGCCGGATCGAATCTGCATTGGGCCGTTCGCTGAGCGCGCCTATCGCCTGGGCGTAGGTCTGGTGCATCCCGAAGTCCATTACCTTTCCTGGAAAATCGCCGTGACCTCGGCGGCCGCCTGGTGGGCCCGGAACGAGTGGACCATTCCCGCGGACTTCCAACAAACCTTGACGGCCCTCAATGACCCGATACGAGGCGTGTCGATGACTACAACGAACCTCACTCCCAGGGATAGAAGATCATGACCGAGAAAATTGATCGCGCTGCGCCGAGCTCGCAGACTTCCGTGGCGCCGCTGAGGCGAGTCCGGGTCCGTCAACGGCCCTGGTGGCGGCGCCCGACGGAGTTGTTCGTCGCGGGTTTTGCTCTTGTCGCCGTGCTGGGGGCGGTGGTGGCGGGTTTCGGGTTGGCCACCATGCCCGCAGCCAGTCAGGGCTTCGCAAGCTTCGAGACCGCGCCGACGGTCACCGCCCCGTTTAGCTCGGAACCGTCGGCTGTTCCCACACAGCGGGGATTCCCGGTCGACGTCGGCCCTTCACGGGTGGTCATTCCCAGTGCCGGCATTGATCAGCCGCTCAAAAACATTGATGCCGATCCGGCGAATATTCTGTACCCGCCCACGGATGCGGCCGGGTGGTACGTCAAATCCGCGGCGCTCCTCTCCGCTGTCGGATCGACCACGCTGGCCGGTCATATCAATACCGACAGTGGGGGACCTGGCCCCTTCGCCGGCCTGGCCAGGGTCAAAGCAGGGGATCCCATCACGGTCACCACCGCTGGGGGAGACAGGACTGATTGGCGGGTAGTTTCCTCGCAGAACTACCCCAAGGACGACGTTCCCGCACAGTACTACGACCCGCAGTGGTCGACGAGGCAGTTGGTGGCCATCACCTGCGGGGGGCCAGTGACCGGGACCGTGCCGGGCACGAATTTACCCACATTCGACATGAATACCGTGGTCGTGGCCATCCCCGCTTCTGATGCGCCCACAGATTCGACTCCCTCCATTCCTGCTCCGCAAGGAGGATCCTCGTGAGCTCACAACCGAAACCGTTCCGGCCATACCTCCTTAGCGGAGAGGTGCCACGATCCAGCCGCAACCTGGCTCCGGTGCTCGATCAGCGAACCCGGCTGATCTGGACTGACTGGATGCTCCGTCACGTTCCAGAAGTCCTCCTCGGTGCTGCCCGATCAGATCTGGACGGACTGTGGTTCCGGCTCCGCCCCGTTTTTCAGGGCGAGCGGTCGATGCGAATGTGGGTCGATCTTATTCCCGAGCTGCGTCACATCCGTTCGCGCACCGAACGGTTGGCGATGCAGCTGCACAACGGTTTACGGCAGGAAAGCCGCAACCGAGCACGTAGCGCCCAGGAATGCCTGGGCCCGTTCGTGACGCAAACCTACTTCTTCGGCCGGGAACTGTTGCCCGCTCACTTACATGAGGTCGCCTGGTCGATCTCGAAACTAGCCGGCGAAACGTGGTGGGCCGGCCACCGCTGGTTAGAACCGGCCAACTACGACCGTGTCCTGGACAAGGTTTTGGATCCAATCAGGGATCTGAAGTTGTTTTGGCCTGCCACAGACCAAGAAGCCGAAGACCAGGACCGCGCTATTAGTTCGGTCCCCAGAACTGCCGTCCCCGCCTGGGTAGACGGTGAGGAAGAAAACACGCAACAAGGAGGAATGAATGCCTGGTAAGCATGTTCGCTACACGGCCGCCAAGGCCAAACCGCAAGTGATTTCCAAGGACAAGGTAACCATCGGGGCTGCAGCTGTGCTCGTTTCCGGGGCCATGCTGATGGGCCCGGTGGCAACCGTGGCGCAGGCCAGCACGGTCGACGGGACTTCGGTTCAAGGTCAGGCCTCAGGCCAAGGTGACGTGGTCCAGCGTGCAGGAGAGGACCCGACTCCGCCCACCGGTGACCCGCAACCGCCAGTGACCCCACCGGTAGATCCCGAACCGCCGGTAGACCCGGAACCGCCAGTGACCCCACCGGTAGATCCGGAACCGCCGGTCACCCCGCCGGTCACGCCGCCGGTGACACCTCCGGTAGTGCCTCCGGTCACTCCGCCTGTGACGCCTCCGGTGGTGCCGACGAATCCGCCGGCACCGAACCCAGGAGGTTCCGTCGCTGGGGGTTCTGCCGGCGGCGGTGTGGTTCCGGTGAAGAAGAGCCCGGTGGTTAGTTCGGGGATTCGTCCCGGTGTCGTCGCGGTGAAGCAGGGTCCGCCGCGGGTTGAGGCCGGAACACCCATCGCGGCTGCGAATCAAACCGCCATGACGGGCCAGATGCCGGCCTGGATTGTCCCTGCAGCCGGAATCTCGTTGGTGGCTTTTGCCGGTGCTGGGCTTGCGGCTGCGAAACTCGTCCGGTCCAAGCGGAACTAACCAATGATCGTCGTGCCGGGCTGGTCCACTTGAATCTGTTATCACTTGCCCAAACTGCGGCAGCAAACAGCTGGAGCGCATGCCGCAGAACGAGTGCCTCTACTCTTACATTTACAGAAGCTGCGGTGCGCAC
>SXGU01551400.1_pt1 | contig 15215 bp, 13 predicted proteins | sample 3174531 | NCBI WGS metagenome assembly SXGU01 (sample SAMN11356863, study PRJNA531348) | freshwater metagenome | isolation source: freshwater sample F1-140 | place: China: Fuxian Lake, Yuxi | collected 2017-12-25
CCGTCGGGCGCTCGCCTCGCTCCACTGCCCGCAAAACCCGATCGCGCAAATCCTGGGAATAGGCTTGCATACAGACGCCTCCCGTAGTGGGGATGGCGTCTATTCTAAATGTTGTATATAATTAAATCAAATACGCTCTAGTCTCTCCTGAGGCGCATCTCGTAGGTGAAGTCGCCGCCCGCGTGGCGCGAGTCCGAGGCCTGCAGCAGGCGTTCCGTGGCGTCGTAGTAGTAGCGCCGCACGCGCAGGCCGCAAGCGCCGGGCTTGGCGCCCAGCCGCCGCGCATCGCCGGCGGCAAGCGGCACGGCGTCGATCTTCTGGCCGATCCATGCGATGCGGCTGCCGAGTTCCTTTTCCACCAGCGGGTAGATGACGCCGCCGGCCCTCGGGATCTTCTTCTCGATGCCGGAGAGGAGGTCGCTGAGGTAGACCGTGATCGTGCAGGCCGGCAGCGCCTTGGCCGGATCGCGCCGGATGCCATCCAGCCTTATCCACGGCTGGCCGCGCCGGCAGCCGAGCAGCCCGGCCACTGCGGCATCGGCCTTGATGCGCGAACGCTTCTCCACCACCAGACGGATATCCGAGGCGTAACGAAACAGTTCCTCCGCCGAACTCACCGGCAGGCTGAATCCGGTCCCGGGGTCCGATGCGGCGACCGTCGTTCCCGCGCGCCGGCGCCGCGTGATCATCCCCGCGTCGCGCAGCGTGCGCAGCGCCTCGCGGGCGGTGTAGCGGCTGACCCTGAAGGTCGCGCACAATTCGGCCTCGGTCGGCAGCGAATCGCCGACCGCGAGCCGCCCCGAGGCGATGCGCCCGCCCAGCGCGCGGGCGATCTGTTCGTAGCGGTGCTGCTTCACCCGACCGCGCCGCAGGCGCGCAGCGCGGCGATGCGCGCCTCGTCGTAGCCGAGCTGCGCGAGGATGGCGTCGGTGTCGGCGCCGAGAGCGGGCGCCGCGCGCGTCGGCATCGCCGACGCCGAATCGCGGATCGGGCCGGCGATGAGGCGCGCCCTGCGTCCGTCGGGGTAAGCGTAGTCGGCGACGTTGCCGCGCTCCGCCACGAAGGGGTTGTCCAGCGCCTGCGCGACATCGTTCACCGGCGCGACCGGCACCTTGCCGGAGAGCTTTGCCAGCCATACCGCGGTGGTGTCGAGCAGGAACTCGCGCTCGATCATGGCGGCGACCTCGTCGCGGCGCTCCAGGCGCGCCTTGAAGCTCGCGTAGCGCGGGTCGGCGGCCCATTCCGGGTGCCCGAGGCCGCCGGCGAGCAGGCCCCAGAACTTCTCCTTGTTGCACATGACGAAGATCCAGCCGTCGCGAGTGCGGAATAGCTGGCTCGGCACCAGCGAGGGGTGCCCGGAGCGCTGCTCGCGTCCCTGCACGGCGCCGGCATTCAGGTACCAGGTGCCCGGGTAGTTCAGGTTGTAGAGCGCGAGGTCGAAGAGACTCGTGTCCATGTCGCAGCCAATTCCCGTGGCGCGCGCGCGCGTGATGCCCGCGAGTAGCGCGTAGGCGGCGGCGAGACCGGTCATCAGGTCCACCACCGAGATGCCGTAGCGCTCGGGCGGGCCGTCGGGCTCGCCGGTGAGGGACATGTGCCCTGCTTCGGCCTGCATCAGGTAGTCGTAGCCCGGCCACGACGCGCGCGATCCGGTGCGGCCGTAGGCCGAGAGGTGGGAGCAGACGATGCGGGGATTCACGCCCTTCAGCGCGTCGTAGGTCAGGCCGAGTCGTTCGGGGATGTCGCCGCGCAGGTTGTCGATCACGCCGTCGGCGGTTCGCGCGAGCCCGCGGAACACGGCGAGCGCGTCCGGGTGGCGCAAGTCGAGGCCGATCGAGCGCGTGTTGCGGTTGAAGGTCTGGTAGAACTGGCTGTCGCCGGGGCCGAAGTAGTGCGGCCCGACGGCTCGCCCGGTGTCGCCGCCCTCGCGCAGGTTCTCCACCTTGATCACTTCCGCGCCGAGGTCGGCGAGCCAGACGGTGCCGGCCGGCCCGGCGCCGTACTGCTCGACGGCGAGCACGCGGATCCCTGCCAGCGGCAGCGCCCCGGTGCTCATCCGTGCTCGGCGAGCGCGTTGGCGAACGCGCGCGTGCTCGGCGCCGTTTCCAGTCCGAGGACCGCATCGCGTATCTCGCCCGCGCGGCGTCCGTCCACAGCGTAGCGCGCATTGTCGAGGAACTTGGCTTCGATCTCCGCGTTTGCCAGCGGGCGATCGGCGCTGCCGCGATTCATCGCCTCGCGGTGGCGCACCTCCCGTCCGTCCGCCATGTGCACGATGACTTCGCCGCCGTAGTGGCGCGGAAAATCGAGTTCCGGGTCGACCTCGTACTCGACCCTGGCCGCAAGGGCGAGGAGCGCCGGATCGCGCAGCACGTCGTCCTCGAGATCGGCGAGCCCGAACCTGCCTCGCACGAAGCTTGCCGCGACGACGTAGGGCACGCTGAACTTCGCGTCGTAGTCGTTGGCGGGCCGGCGCTTGTTCGCCGACGGCTCGCAGACCACCGGTACGATGCCGGCGGGTACCCGGGCGACGATGCGCGCGATCCCGCCCGCCTCGACGCCTCCGGCGCGAAGCGCGAGCGCGGCATCGGCGAAGGCGTGGACGAAATGGCATGCGGGGTAGGGCTTCACCGCGATGTTGAGGGTTTCCCAGGTGCTGCCGAGACCTGCTGCAGCGGCCTGCACGTCGAAGGACTTCGCGGCGTCGCCCATGTAGCAGGCGTACAGTCCGAAACGTCCTTCGTAGGCCGCAGACGGAGCGCGGAACTCCTGGCGCGCGAGCGCCGCTGCGACGATGCCACCCACGCCCGCCCAGCCGGGATGAAAGCGCTTGGTCCAAGCGCCGTCCTCGAGGAATTCCACGCTGCCGGCGGCGACCGAAAGCGCGATGCCCTGCGCCGCAGCGAGCTGTGGCGCGGTCAGGCCCTGCAGCCGGCCGGCTGCGAGCGCGCAGGAAAACGCGCCGACGAGCCCAGTCGGATGGAAGCCCGCCGCGTGGAACCCGCCTTTGGCGACGGCGCCTATGCGAGCACCGGCTTCCAGCGCCACCAGGTAGGCCGCCAGCAGGTCGCGGCCCGGGAGATCGCGCTGTGCTGCGACACCGAGCGCGGTGGGAAAGGCGCTCACGGACAGGTGGACGATGGCTGCGCTGTGCGTGTCGTCGTAGTCGAGGCCGTGGGCGAGGATCCCGTTCGCCAGCACCGCATCGCGCAGCGGGAGCCGCAGCCGATGGCCGATCACCACGCTCTGCCCGGGGCCGCCGAGTTCGCTGATCGCATGCAGCGAACGTTCCGCGAAGTCGAAACGCCGCGCCGCGAGGGCGCAGCCGACGCAGTCGAGGATCAGGTAGCGCGCGCGCTCGCGCACCGCGGCGGGCACCGCGTCCCAGCGCAGGCCGGCGGCGAACTCGCCCAGCCGCAGGGCGAGCGGGGCGGGATGCGGGGATGCGCTCATGGTCCGCGCCATGTTATACAATTGTCCGGACAAATCAACCCGGAGGGTGCTCATGGCAGGCGAATCGGTCAAGGTCGGCGAGAACCGCTGGCGCGAGCGCTTCGGCCGCTACTACGAGGACTTCGAGGTCGGCGCCACCTATGAGCACCGCCCCGGGCGCACCCTCAGCGAGGCCGACAACACCTGGTTCACGCTGCTCACCATGAACACCCACCCGGCGCACTTCGACGCCGAGTACGCGAAGCACACCGAGTTCGGCCGGCCGCTGGTGGTCAGCACTTTGACGCTGTCGATCCTGGTCGGCATGAGCGTCTCCGACACCAGCCAGAAGGCCATCGCCAACCTCGGCTGGGAGCGCATCAAGCTGCCCAGGCCGGTATTCGCCGGCGACACGCTGTACGCGGAATCGACGGTGCTCTCCATGCGCGAATCGAAGTCGCGCCCGGACCAGGGCATCGTCGGCATCCGCACCATCGGCCGCAACCAGCGCGGCGAGGTGGTCTGCGAGTTCGATCGCACCATGCTGGTGATGCGGCGCGGCAACGCGCTCCAAGAGCGGGCCGGATATTAGGTACGAGGGGCGCTGCGCCCCCCTCGTGCACCCCTGCAAGAAGGTTCTACGGCGAACTTCAAGGACCCGGAGGAGCAATGACTGAGCAAGCGAACGAAATCCTCGACGCCATCGACAAGTGGCTCGAGCGCGAGGTGCGCCCCAACGCGATGGCGCTGGAGCACGACGACATCTACCCGGAGAAGATGGTGCAGCAGATGCGCGAGCTTGGCCTGTTCGGCGCCACCATCGGGCCGGCATACGGCGGGCTCGGGCTATCCGCGGACGTCTATTCCCGCATCGTCACGCGCATCTCGGAAGTCTGGATGTCGCTCACCGGCATCTTCAACTCCCACCTGATGATGGCATTGCTGGTCGAACGCTACGGCAGCGAGCAGATGAAGCAGAAGTACCTGCCGAAGTTCGCCGGCGGCGAGATTCGCGGCGGCCTCGCGCTCACCGAGCCCAACGCCGGCACCGACCTGCAGGCGATCCGCATCCGCGCGAAGCGCGACGGCGCTCACTACGTGCTCAACGGCACCAAGACCTGGATCTCCAACGGCATCCAGGGCAGCTGCTTCGCCGTGCTCGCCAAGACGGACCCGGAGGCGCAACCGCGCCACAAGGGCATGAGCATGTTCCTGTGCGAGAAGGGCGCGGGATTCACGGTCAGCCGCAAACTGGAGAAACTCGGCTACAAGGGCATCGACTCGGCCGAACTGGTGTTCCAGGACTACCGCGTTCCGGCGGAGAACCTGATCGGCGGCGAGGAGGGCAAGGGCTTTCACAACGCGGTAGGCGGGCTGGAGCTGGGGCGCATCAATGTCGCGGCGCGCGGCGTGGGGATCGCTGCAGCGGCGCTCTCGGAGGCGCTCAAGTACTCGCAGCAGCGCCACACTTTCGGCAAGCCGATCTGCGAGCACCAGGCCATCCAGCTCAAGCTCGGCGAGATGGGCACGCGCGTCGAGGCGGCGCGCCTGCTGGTGCAGAACGCCGCGGCGATCTACGACCGCGGCGAGCGCTGCGACCTCGAGGCCGGCCTGGCCAAGTACTTCGCCACCGAGGCCGCCTTCGAGAACGCGCACGAGGCCATGCGCATCCACGGCGGCTACGGCTATTCGAAGGAGTTCGTGGTAGAACGCCTCTACCGCGATGCGCCGCTGTTGTGCATTGGCGAAGGCACCAACGAAATGCAACGCATGATCATCGCCAAGCAACTCATCCAGAGAAACCGCATATGAAAAGACTCCTCGCACTCGCAGCAATGCTGCTCGCGAGCGCCGCGCAGGCGCAGACCTTCCCGACCAAGCAGGTGCGCATCATGGTGCCCTACGCGCCGGGGGGCGGCACCGACATCATCAGCCGCACGCTCGCGCAGAAGCTGCAGGAAGCCTGGGGGCAGACGGTATTCGTCGAGAACCGTCCGGGCGCCAATGGCGTGGTCGGCACCGACGTGGTGCTGAAGTCACCGCCGGACGGGCACAACGTCGCGGTGGTCGTCGGCGCGCACGTGATCAATGCGAGTCTCTACTCGAAGATGCCGTTCGACCCGGTTGCCGACGTGGCCCCGGTGACGCTGATCGCGACCTCGCCGTGGGTGGTCGTGGTGACGCCCGGCATCGGCGCGGCGACGCTGCAGGACATGATTGCCCAGGCCAAGGCCAACCCGGGCAAGCTGCGCTTCGGCAGTTCCGAGCCGTCCTCGCGCCTCGCGGGCGAGCAGTTCAAGCAGCAGGCCGGCATCGACCTGCAGCACGTGCCCTACAAGGGCGGCTCGCAGATCATGACCGACATGCTGGGCGGGCACATCGAAACCGGCTTCACCAGCACGCTCACGGTGCTGCAGCACTACAAGTCCGGCAAGCTGAAAGTGCTGGCGGTGGCGGGCAAGGTGCGCCACCCGTCGATGCCCGACGTGCCCACCGCCATCGAGAGCGGGTTGCCGGAATACGAGACCTACGCCTGGTACGGCATGTACGCACCCAAGGGGACTCCGCGCGAAGTCGTCGCCCGCATCCAGCAGGAAATCTCGCGCATCGTGCGCACGCCGGAGATGCGCGAGAAGCTCGGCCAGTTCGGCGCCGAGGCCATCGCCAGCACGCCGGAGGACTTCACCGCGTTCACCAGGTCGGAGTTCGACAAGTTCGCGCGGCTGGTGAAGCAGGCTGGCATCAAGGCGGAATAGAGCTAAACCACGCCCTCGGCCTTGAGCGCGTCGAGTTCGCGCCTGCCGTAGCCGAGCAGTTCGCCGTAGACCTGCTCGTTGTGTTCGCCCAGTGCGGGTCCGGGCGAGCGCACTTCCCCCGGCGTCTGCGACAGTTTCGGGAACACGTTCGCCATCCACAGGTTGGCGAAATCCGGGTGCGCCACCTTGACGAGCGCCGCGCGCGCGGCGAAGTGCGGGTCGGCGAGCATGTCCGGGGCGCGGTAGATCTTGCCGGCCGGAATGCCGTTCGCGTGCAGCAGCGCCAGCAGCTGGTCGGCGGGAAAACTCCGCGTCCAGTCGTCGATCAGCGCGTCGATCTCGGCCTGGTTCTCGCCGCGCGCCACGTGCGTGGCGAAGCGCGGATCCCTGCCGAGTTCCGGGTGGCCCATGGTGTCGGCCATGCGCTTCCACACGCTGTCCTGGTTGGCGCCGATCAGGATCTGCCCGTCCTGCGTGGCGTAGACGTTGGAAGGCGCGATCTTCGGCAGGATGGCGCCCGTGCGCTCGCGGATGAAGCCGCCCTCGGTGTACTCCGGCACCGTGGACTCCATCATCGCCAGTACCGCCTCGTAAATGGCGCTGTCCACCACCTGGCCTTCGCCGGTGCGGTGGCGGTGCTCCAGCGCCATCAGCCCGCCGAGGCAGGCAAAGGTCGCCGCCAGCGAGTCGCCGATCGATATGCCGACGCGCGAGGGCGGGGTCGAGGGATCGCCCGCAAGGTAGCGCATGCCGCCCATGGCCTCGCCGATCGAGCCGTAGCCGGCGCGATTCGAATAGGGGCCGTCCTGTCCGTAGCCCGAGACCCGGATCATGATCAGCCCCGGGTTGAGCGCGCGCAGCGCCTCGTAGCCCAGGCCCCATCTCTCCACCGTTCCCGGGCGGAAATTCTCCAGCAGGAAGTCCGACTTCGCGACCAGCTTTCGCGCAATATCCTGGCCCTTGGCCGTGCGCAGGTTGAGCGTGACGCAGCGCTTGTTGCGCGCGATCACCGGGAACCACACCGGCTTGCCGCGGCCCCAGGTGCGCATCGGGTCGCCTTCGCCCGGCTGCTCGATCTTGATCACCTCGGCGCCGTGGTCGGCCATCAGCTGGCCGCAGAACGGGCCGGCGATCAGTTGCCCCATCTCGATCAGGCGCAAGCCCTGCAGTGCTCCGTTTGCCATGGCGCATTTTCTACCACGGCCGCCCTCGGTGGCAGAATCCGCAAATGGACAAACCGATCTCCGACGTGCGGCGCTGGGTGGCGGCGGCCGAGCGCATCGTCGTGCTCACCGGGGCCGGCATTTCCACCGATTCCGGCATCCCCGACTTCCGCGGGCCGCAGGGCGTGTGGACGAAGAACCCCGCCGCCGAGAGGATGTCCACCATCCAGAACTACCTCGCCGAACCCGAAGTGCGCCGGGCGGCCTGGCAGGCGCGCCTGAATTCGCCCACCTGGAACGCGCAGCCAAACCGCGGCCACCTTGCGCTGGTCGAGCTCGAGCGCCGCGGCAAGCTGCACGCGCTCATCACGCAGAACATCGACGAACTGCACCAGGTGGCCGGGCACGCGCCCGAAAAAGTGATCGAGGTCCACGGCACCATGCGCAAGTTCATGTGCTGGGGTTGCGGCATGAGGGGCGACATGCAGCGCGTGCTCGAGCGGGTGCGCGCCGGCGAGGACGACCCGGCCTGCCGCACCTGCGGCGGCATCCTGAAAAGCGACACCATCTCCTTTGGCCAGCAACTGGTTCCGGAAATCATCGATCGCGCCATGACCGTGGCAGGCGAGGCGGACCTCTTCATGGCCATCGGCACCACGCTGCAGGTTTTCCCTGCCGCCAACGCACTACCGATCGCCAAGGACGCGGGGGCGAAAGTGATCATCCTGAACGCCGAGCCGACGCCGATGGACCACCTTGCGCACGCCGTCCTGCGCGGTCCCATTGGCGCGCTGCTGCCGGAATTATGTGAATGAAATCATATAGCTGTACCTTGGTCTGGTACTCCTGCGCACATAATGAAGTGGTTTAAGTACCCCGCACAACTTGCGCTTACGCAACGCTTTTTGTCCGACCGTTTGCACTTTTTGACACTCGCGGGCTACATTGCCTCCGGGGGATCCCTAAAGGCGACTTTTGCCGCAGTCCCGCGGCAGGGCGAGGTATCCCCGAACAAATGGGGGAATTCCATATGGATGCGCGCCTCACGATGGACAGGATGGGTGCAGGATTTGCGGCGAATCTGCTTGCTTCCGACCGCGCAAGCGAGGCCGAGGAGCGGCTGCCGTTCACGATCCGCGCGGTGACTGGGGAAGTCCAACTGCACAAGGCCGTGTCAATCAGGCACCGTGCGTACGGGCGACACGTGCCGGGGCTTGCCGAACTGCTGCGCGCGCCGGAAGCGAACGACTACGCACCGGGCTGCGTCGTGATCCTGGCGGAATCCAAGCTGGATGGCGAGCCGCTGGGCACGCTGCGCATCCAGACCAACCGCTTCCGCCCGCTGGCGCTGGAGAGTTCGGTCGAGCTGCCCGAGGTATTTGCCGGCCGCAGCCTCGCCGAGGCCACGCGCCTGGGCGTATCCGAGGGCCGCGTCGGCCGCGTGGTCAAGGTGATGCTGTTCAAGGCGCTGTACCAGTACTGCGTGGAGACCGGCATCGAGTGGATGGTGATCGGCGCGCGCGCGCCGCTCGATCGCATGTACCAGGCGCTGCTGTTCAGCGATGTGTTCCCGGGCGAGGCGCCCGTGCCGCTGAAGCACGCGGGCAACCTGCCGCACCGCATCCTCGGCTTCGAGATCGACACCGCCGACGAGCGCTGGCGCGCCGCCCGCCACCCGATGTACGACCTGTTCGTCAATACGCGCCACCCGGACATCGACATCGGCGACGCGGTGCCGTCCTACGCGCCGCCGGCGCGCCACATGGAGATGCCCGCTGCGCTCGCCGCCTAAACGGGGGAGGGGCCCTGTTTTCCCTCCCGTAGCTTCCTTCGCCGCACGCCGCGGCTTTCATTCCGTCGTCGATGCGCTGATCTACGCGCTGTCGGCGTACGGCGTGCCCGTCGCGATCGGCGTGGTGACGCTCGTCGCCGTGCTGGTCTGGGACTTGCGCTACGACGGGCAGGGCTCGTTGCCGCTGGCGATTGCCGTAGTGGAGGACCGCGACCAGGCGCTTACCCCGGCGCTGGCCGCGGCCCGGCTGCGCAGCACGCAGCCGGTCGCCCACCACGACACCCGGCTCTCCGAGGCGCCGTTCTGGTTCGCCTTTACGGTGCCGCCATCGGGACCTTCGGGCGCCGCGGACGTCGAACTGCCCTCGCGGCACGCGCTGCGGCTCGAGTGCTGGATCGGATCGACCCTGACGCCGTTCGGCGGCGGCGACCGCGCCTTCTCCTCGGGACAGGTGAAGGCGGTCAAGGCGGGCTTCGCCATCGCGCTGGGCCGGCTGACTGCGCCCGCCACGGTGCTTTGCCGCGGCACGTTCGCCGGCCCGGCGCGCATCCACGCGCTGCAGTGGCCGGGAACCCGGCTCGCATCCTCGGCGCAGGAGTTCCAGCACAACGCCGGCCTCCTCGAGGGCGGCCTGTTGGTGCTCACGGCGTTCGTGCTGATCACGGCGATCATCAACCGCGAGTGGATGTACGTGCTGTTCGCGGCCTGGCTGGTGGCGAGCCTGCGCCTGGGCGCGCTGTCGGCGGGCTGGGACATGCAGTGGCTCGGCCGCGCCATCCCGCAGGAGTGGATGCCGATCGCGCGCAAGCTGACCATCGCCGCGTACTTCATGCTGACCTACGCGCTGTTCGCGCGCCTGTTCCGCGACGACCTCAGGCGCATCCGTGCGGGCTGGCCCCTGCACGTTGCGCAGTGGTCCTGCCTGGTCGTGCTGACCGCGGCGGTCGCGCTGCCGTTCGCGAAGTTCCTGCCCGTCATGTGGCTGACCACCAGCGTGGGCACGCTGATAATCGGCTTCTACCTGCTGCGCATCCTGTTCGTCACGCGCTCGCCGGTGGCCATGTGGTACACCGGCTCGCTCGGCATGGTGGTTTTCGCCGGCTTCTACGAGGTGATCGCCGCCGCGCTCGGCGTCAAGGAGCTCATCGGCACCATCAACAGCGTCACCGCCGCGCTTTCGTCCAGCCTGATGGCGGCGCTGGCCATCGCCGAGCAGATGCGTTTCGAGCGCATCGAGCGCGTGCATGCGCAGGCCGCGCTGAAGACTACCTACGAGGCGATCCCGATCGGGCTGTTCACGCTGGCGCGCGACGGCTCCTTCGAGCGCGTCAACCCCGCGCTCGCCGCCATGCTCGGCGTTCCTCTCGCGGACGCCGAGCACTGCTTCTGGCGCGACTACTTCGAGCAGGGTTCCTGGGACCGGCTGCAGGACCTCGTGCGCCGCAGTTCGGCCGGCGAACTCGAGCTGCGCGGCGCCGGCGGTGCGGGCGAGGCCAAGTGGTACCACGTCAAGGCCACGCTGACCGGCGCGAAAATCGAAGGCTCCCTGCAGGACATCACCGAGCGCTACCGAGCCACCGAGCAACTGAAGTTCCTCGCTGAAAACGATCCGCTCACGGGCGTTCTCAACCGCCGCGGCGTGGAGAAGATCATCGAGGCGGCGACGCGCCAGGCCGCCGAGGGCAGGCCGCTCGCCGTCGCCTACCTCGACCTCGACCGCTTCAAGCTGATCAACGACCTGTTCGGCCACGTTGCGGGCGACGACGTGCTGCGCCAGGTCTGCCGGCGCATCGAGCGCTTGCTCGCCGACGGGCAGATTCTCGGCCGCGTGGGCGGCGACGAATTCGTCATCGTCTTCAGCGGCGCGCCGATCGGCGCCGCCGCCGCCACCTGCCGCGGCATCATCGAGGCGATCGGCGACAACGCCTTCCTGACCGGCGACAAGGCCTTCCAGGTGAAGGCTTCCATCGGCCTGGTCGAGGTGGCGGGGCTGCTGCCGGTGAAGGACGCCATCGCCGTCGCCGACCGCGCGTGCCGCACCGCCAAGACCGGTGCCGGCGAGGGGCTCGTCATCTTCGACCGCGACGCCGGCGTGTTCCGCGAGCGCGCCGAGGAACTGCGCATGGTCGAGCGCCTGGGCACCGGCGCCGCGCCCGAGGGTCTGTTCCTCGTCATGCAGCCCATCATGTCGCTGACGGCGCCCTACGAATCGCTCAACTTCGAGGTGCTGATCCGCATGCGCGAGGCCGATGGTTCGGTCACGCCCGGCGGGGTGATCGTGGCGGCGGCGGAGAACAACGGGCGCGCCGCGGTGATCGATCGCTGGGTGCTGTCGAACACGCTGGCCTGGCTCGAGCGCCACCATGCCGCGCTGCCGACCACCCGGTTCGTCACCATGAACCTTTCCGGCGCTTCGCTGAATGACGAGCGCTTCATCCAGGACGCCTTTTCCATGCTCGCCGGTTCGCCCCGCGCCACCGAGCGCATCTGCATCGAGATCACCGAGGGCGTGGCGCTGCACGACCTGGACAACACGCGCCGCTTCATCGACCGCGTGCGCGGCTATGGCGCCAAGGTCGCGCTGGACGAATTCGGCGCGGGCTACACCTCGTTCTCGTACCTGAAGGAGCTGCCCGCGGACGCGCTGAAGATCGACGGCAGCTTCATCATCAACGTCAATGCCCACCCGGCCAACCTTGCCATCGTCGAGGCGATCGTCGAGCTCGGCCGCAACCTCGGCATGAAGTCCATTGCCGAATGGGCCGAGGACCGCGCCACCGTGCAGTCGCTCGCCGAGGCGGGCGTGGACTACGTGCAGGGATTCGCTGTCGCCCGGGCACAGGACCCGGCGGCGCTGCTGACGGCGCAAAGCTCCGCCAGCTTCATCACGGATGCGGACGTGCTGCACTACGTGCGCGACACGCTCGCGCCCGCGGGCGCACTCGCCAGGCTGGAACCGCTCGGAGGCCGCTCACCCGCGGGCTTGCACTGAGCGGGCTTGCCGATGCCTTGCGCGATCCGCGGTGGTATCCGCACGCGGCCGAACGCGTCGACGTGATCGAAACGCACATCTCCCGGGTGTTCCTTGCAGGGGACTTCGCCTACAAGGTGAAGAAGCCGCTTGCCCTGGGTTTCCTCGACTTCAGCACGCTCGCCGCGAGGCGCGCCTGCTGCGAGCAGGAGCTGCGCCTCAACCGGCGCACGGCGCCGGATATCTACCTGGACGTCGTGCCGATCACGGGCAGCACCGCAGCGCCGCGCGTGGCCGGCAACGGCGAGGCGATCGAGTACGCGGTAAGGATGCGCCGCTTCCCGCAGGAGGCCCTGGCGTCGGCGATCGCGCAGCGCGGCGTACTCGGCGGGGCCGAGGTGGATGCACTGGCGGGCATGGTCGCCGCCTTCCACGCTGCGGTTCCGGCGGCGGGCAGCGACGCGCCGTTCGGCACCCCGGCCCGCGTGTCCGCTCCCGCGCTGGAGAACTTCGACCAGGTCGAGGCGCTGGTGGCCGCGGCCGCGGACATCGAGCGCCTCGAGCGCCTGAGGGCGTGGACGCGGGACGCCTGCAGGGCCCTCGCCGAGACCTTCGCCGCGCGCAAGCGCGACGGCTTTGTCCGCGAATGCCACGGCGACCTGCACCTGGGCAACATCGCGTTCATCGAAGGCAGGCCGGTGGCTTTCGACTGCATCGAGTTCAACGACGATTTCCGCTGGATCGACGTCATGAACGAGGCCGCGTTCCTCTTCATGGACCTGCACGAGCGCCGGTTCGGGCCGCTTGCCTGGCGCTTCCTCAACGGCTACCTGGAACGCACCGGCGATTACGATGGCATGCGGGTGCTGCGCTATTACCTCGTCTACCGCGCGATGGTGCGCGCCAAGGTGGACTGCATCCGCGGCCGCCAGCCCGGGCTGGATGCAAGTGCGCGCGCCGGCGTCGAGCGAGAGTACGGCGAGTACCTCGCGCTGGCCGAGTCGTTCACCACCATGTCGCGCCCGGCGGTGATCCTGATGCATGGCGTTTCCGGCTCCGGCAAGACCACCGTCGCCGGCGCGCTCGCGGGGCGCATCGGCGCCGTGATGGTGCGCTCCGACGTAGAGCGCAAACGACTGCACGGCCTGGAGGCGGGCGCGCGCACCGGCGCGGCGCCGGACGCCGGGATCTACGGGCCGGATGCAAATCGCGCGACCTACGAGCGCCTGCGGGGAATCGCCGGCGTGATCGCGGGCACGGGCTTTCCGGTGATCGTCGACGCGGCCTTTCTGCGGCGCGCGGACCGCAAGGCGTTCCGCGAACTCGCGCACGAATCGGGCGTGCCGTTCGGCATCGTTTCCTGCGACGCCGCCGAAAGCGTGCTGCGCGAGCGTATCCTGTTGCGTGACGCCCGGGGGGGCGATGCATCGGAGGCGGGGTTTTCGGTGCTTCAACGGCAGCTGGCGATACGGGAGCCGCTGGACGCGGATGAGCGCGCGCGCCTGCTGCCGCCCGGCGCGGAGGCAGCGTCGGCGTGATCCCGGGGCCGAGGGCGTCGCGGGTCTTTCTCAATCGCTGGCTGCGGCGCGGCCTCATCGCCGGTATCGGCGCGGGTTTTGCGTTGCCGTACTTCGCCCTGCTCAACGACGTGCGGGTGAGGGGCGCGTCGCTGCTGCACCGCCTGCCGCGCCGCAACGTGGTGTTCCTCTCCAAGCACCAGACCTATTTCCTCGAGGCCGTGGCGTTCTTCGACCTGGTGTACGCGCGCCACCAGTTCGACTTCGAGGACCCGGTGCTGCGCTTCTCCGCGGCCGAGGAGACCATGAAGAAGAACCTGTTGACGTCGCTGCTGGCGCGCGCCGGCAGCGTCACGCTTCGCCGCAGCTTCCGCGACGCGGGCGGCGACACGTCGCGTCCGGTGGACACCCTCGGCGCGGCGAAGGTAGAAAAGGCCATCCGCACCGGTTGGCTGCTGCACTTCCCGGCCGGCACGACGCGCAAGGGGGGCGCCGCTGCGCGCGGGCGTGGCGCGCATCCTGCACAACACCAGGGCGGAGGCGGTGCCGGTGCGCGTCGAGGGATTCCGCGAGTTGCTGCTGCACCAGCAGGTGCCGGGCAAGCTGTTCCAGCAGTGCTCGATCCGGATCTACCCGCCGCTCGCGCTGGAGCGGTTCTACGCCGCGCCGTTCGACCGCAGCGCGGGCGACGAGGCCCTGCGGCAGCTCGAAACGCTGATTGGCGAGCCGCTCAGTAGTTCTCCGGCCGGCGCGCCATCGAGGCCGTGATGTGCGAGCGGATCTCAGCGAGGTCGCGCTCGTAGTCGTCGGTAGGGGTGAAGGCCGGTCCCAGCCGGACCACCTTGCGCGGATAGTCGAAGGTGATCAACACGATCGGCACCCCGGCGCCGCGCGCGATGCGGTGGAAACCGGACTTCCAGCGCTTCACCTTCCTGCGCGTGCCCTCCGGCGTGATGAGCAGGCAGAGCTTGTCGGCGCGGCGGAAGGCATCGACGGTGGAGTCCACCACGTCGCCCGCGGCCGAGCGGTCGACCGGAACGCTGCCGAGCGATCGCAGGATGGCGCCCAGCGGCCACCAGAACAGTTCCTGCTTGGCGACGAAGCGCACTTCCCACTGCAGCGCGAACTTCGCCTGCAGGCCCACCGGGACGTCCCAGTTCGAGGTGTGCGGCGAGACGATGGTCATCATCTTCGCGCAGTCGGGGAAATTGCCCTCGAAGCGCCAGCCCGTCAGCCGCATCGTCAGCCGGCCGAATGCCGACACCAGCGGCCCGTGCGTGCGCGGCACCGAGGGCGGGAAAAGCGGAACGTCCGCCAGGATGCTAGACACCGAGATACTTGTGCTGCACGTCCGTGCTCGCCGACAGCGCGCTGGAGTCGCCGCTCCAGGCCACGCGGCCCTTCTCCAGCACGTAGTGCACGTCGGCGACCGCGCTCAGCGCCTTGAGGTCCTTGTCGATGACGAGCAGCGAGAGCCCCTCGTCCTTCAGGCGCGCGATCGAGGCGAAGATGTCGGCGCGGATCAGCGGCGCGAGCCCCTCGGTGGCTTCATCGAGGATCAGCAGGCGCGGGTTGGTCATCAGC
>SXGU01303227.1_pt1 | contig 15212 bp, 19 predicted proteins | sample 3174531 | NCBI WGS metagenome assembly SXGU01 (sample SAMN11356863, study PRJNA531348) | freshwater metagenome | isolation source: freshwater sample F1-140 | place: China: Fuxian Lake, Yuxi | collected 2017-12-25
AATAGGTGCTGTATTGCAGCATCAACAGGCGGTCACCCACGCCAATAGCCAGGGCACCACCCGAGCCGCCCTCGCCGATGACGGCGCAAATGATGGGCGTTTTCAGCGTCGCCATCTCGAACAGGTTACGGGCAATGGCTTCACTCTGTCCGCGTTCTTCCGCATTGATGCCGGGGTAAGCGCCCGGGGTGTCGATCAGACAGATGATGGGTACCTGAAAACGCTCTGCCAGTTTCATCAGGCGCAGAGCCTTGCGGTAACCCTCTGGGCGGGGCATGCCAAAGTTGCGGTAGATCTTCTCCTTGGTATCGCGACCCTTCTGGTGGCCAATCACCATTACCGGGATGCCGTCGAGTCGCGCCAGCCCGCCAACAATAGCCGGGTCGTCGGCAAAGGTCCGGTCACCGTGCAATTCATGGAAATCCTCGAACATCAGTCCGATGTAATCCAGGGTATAGATTCGCTGGGGGTGACGGGACAGTTGCGAAATCTGCCAGGCGCTGAGATTGGAGAAAACCGACTCGGTCAACTTCCGGCTTTTGTCCTCAAGCTTGGTGATCTCTTCGCTGATGTTGATTTCATTATCAAAGCCGACACGCCGGAGTTCGTCGATCTTGGCTTGGAGATCGGCGATAGGCTGTTCGAAATCGAGAAAGTTGAGATCCATGCTGGCGTCCCGTGAGCCGGAAAAAGGCGCTCATTCTAACACTTCAGCCAGGAAATCCAGCAGGCTCCGCCAGGAACGATGGTCTGCCGCCGACTCATAAACCGTACCCAGATCCGGGGCGTTGGCTCGTGGGTTGGTAAACGCATGGGCCGTGTTGCCGTACAGGTGAAGCTGCCAGTCGGCTTTGCCTTCCGTGAGCTCGTGCCCCAGCGCCACCGCCTGTTCCGGGCGCGCCATCGGGTCATCGAATCCGTGGAGAACCAGCACCTTGGGCTTGATAGGCCGTTTTTCCTGATGTTCCGGCGCCGTGAGCAAGCCGTGAAAGCTGACGACTCCCCGCAAATCCGCACCGCTCCGGGCCAGATCCAGCACGCACAGGCCACCAAAGCAAAACCCCATGGCCGCTATTCTGCCGGGGCTCACTTCCGGCTGTTGTCGCAGAGCCGCAAGCGCGGCGGTGATGCGGGCCTGCAAATGGCGGCGGTCGGCCATCAGTCCGCCCATCAAGTGCGCGCATTCTTCCGGCCCGTTACCCACTCGGGCCTCACCATACATATCGAGAGCCAGGGCGACATAACCGAGTTCGGCTAATTGCCGGGCCTTGCCGATAGCGAAATCATCACGCCCTGCCCACGTAGGCGCGATCAATACGCCTGGTTTTGGGGTCGCGCTGCACCCGTCATAGGCCAGAAAGCCCTCGCAGCGCGTATTGGCATGAGCGTAATCGACGGTTCGTGTCATCAGAGCCATGATGGATTTTTCCTTTGGTGATAAGTTTCAGTACGGCGGCGGGATGAAGGCGACCGGCAGCGAAACCAGTCCCAGCCATTGTCTTGACGCTCATCCCGCTATGCCGGACTATGCGGCCAGCTCGCTGAACGTCTGCCGGGCCTCTCGAAACACCCTACCGATGATCCTGCCGTGGATCATCCTTCCATTCATCCGCCACTCAGGCAAGCTTGAGGCATCCCATCCATGAGTTCAATCCAGAATTTACCCGTAATCCAGAAACTTCGCGCCACCTCCATTGGCCAGAAATATGCCGCATTGCCGCCCCTCGGGCAGAAACTGGCTCTGGTGGGTTCAGTGACGTTCCTGATCTCCCTGATCCTGACCCTGGTCTACTTCTTTGTTGATCGCATCATCGCCATCGGCTCGCTGTCGAGCATCCTCGCCGGGCTGGCGACTGGAGCGGGCGCGCTACCGGTGCTTTTCTACCGGCACATCACCCGCAAAACGCTCAACACCATGCTGGGTGCCGCCGCTGGCGTCATGCTCGCCGCCACCGCCTTTTCCCTGATTGTTCCGGGAATTCAGGCGGGGAACGGGCTTTGGCCGGGTTATGGCGTTTACGTGGTTGCCGCCGGCATCATGGCCGGGGCCGGGTTTCTGGTGCTGGCCGATCAATGGCTTCCTTATGAAAAATATCTTGAACAGGGCGAAACCTTCGACCCCCTGCGCAAGGTCTGGCTGTTCATCGCCGCCGTCAGCCTGCACAACCTGCCCGAAGGCGGCGCGGTCGGTGTCAGCTTCGGTGGCGGCGACTGGCATAACGGCGTAGCACTGGCCACGGCGGTAGCGCTACAGAATATTCCGGAGGGTCTGGCGGTGGCGCTGCCACTGGTGGCGCTCGGTTACCGCCGCCAGCAGGCGGTGCTGATTGCCACCCTGACCGGACTCATCGAGCCCATCGGCGGGGTGCTGGGCATCATCATGGCCAAGGCGTTCCTGCCGCTGATGCCGGTCGGCATGGCCTTTGCCGCCGGTGCCATGCTCTTTGTCATCAGCGATGACATCATTCCCGAAACCCAATCCCGAGGCAAAGCCCGCTACGCCACCTTCGCCATGATGACCGGATTCATCATCATGATGGTTCTCGACAATCTAATAACCTCCCCATAACCGGGGCACCGCCCTTACGGCAAGCTTGCCAAGTGGACGCCAGCCAGAGAAGTGATTTCTAATGCCGGTACCCCAACACCCCGTTGCAGGGAGGCAAAATTGACCGACATGCACTCGTTCCCCCTGTCCCTGGCCAGCTTTGAATTCCGCTTCCAGACGGATACGCCGACCGGACTGCCGCCGTATCCGGGTTCGGCCTGGCGTGGTGCCTTGGGGTGGTCGCTCAAACGCACGGTTTGCGTGATTCGCCATACGGCCTGCCCGGACTGCCTGCTGTACCGGAGCTGCGTCTACCCCTATCTGTTCGAAACCCCGCCGCCACCCGGCACCAGCAAGATGCGCAAATACACGGCGGCACCGCATCCGTTTGTTCTGCAAATCGAGACCCGGCAGCAGGGAACGGATTACCGGCTCGGACTGGTGCTGATCGGGCGGGCTATCCGGCAGTTTCCCTACTTCGTTCATGCGCTCGGGGCAGCGGGCGGGCAGGGTATCGGGAGCCAGAGACGCGCCTTCGACCTCAGGGAAGTACGGCAAGCCCACGGCCCGGAGCTTGCCCGGTGGACCACGGTGTATGCGCCGGACCAGCCGCTGAGCCTGCCTGAATCAGACAGCCCGGTCATTCCCCCCGTCCCGGAATGGATTGGCATGGAAATCCTCACCCCGCTTCGCATCAAGCGGGACAATCACCTGGTCACGCCCGCACGGTTCCGGTTTGCCGACCTGTTCAGCGCCCTGCTGCGGCGGATTTCCCTGCTGAGCTATTTTCATACCGGGCAGCCACTGGATGCCGATTTTGCCGGGCTCATTCAGCGGGCCGCCACCATCGAACACCACCAGCCCAGGCTCTATTGGTACGACTGGACCCGCTACTCCTCCCGGCAGGAAACCACCCTGGAGATGGGCGGCATGCTGGGCAGCATCACGCTGCGCGGCCAGGACCTCGCCGAATTCTGGCCCTACCTCTGGCTCGGGCAATGGACCCACGCCGGCAAGGGTGCCACCCTCGGCCTGGGGCGCTACCGGCTCCAGCCGGCAAGCTTGCCAGATCACACCACCGGCTAAACTTCTGCAATACTCCGCTTCCTGTCTTCAATACACGGTTTTGGGAGATGACCCTCATGTCGGAAAGCGCACGGCGCCACCTGCTCTGCATCGCCGGACTCACCCCGCAGGTCGTGACCGAAACCCTGTACGCGCTTTACCGTGAAGATCCAGCCCGGTTGCCCACCGACCTCCATATCCTCTCCACCGATGACGGCATTGCCCGCGCCCGGCTCACCCTGCTCAGTGACCAGCCCGGCTGGTTTCACCGGCTCTGCGCCGACTACCGCCTGCCGCCCATCCGCTTCGGCCCCGAATCGCTGCATGTACTCCACGACGGCAATGGCCGGCCCCTGACCGACATCCGGGATGGTGCCGACAACACGGCCGCCGCCGATGCCGTCACCGAATGGATACGCCGGCTCACCGCCGATGACGCAGACCAGGTGCATGTTTCCCTGGCGGGGGGCCGCAAGACCCTTGGCTTCTTTGCCGGTTACGCCCTGTCCCTGTTTGGACGGCCGCAGGACCGGCTGACCCACATCCTGGTCAATGCGCCCTACGAATCGCATCCCGGATTTTTCTACCCAACCCCCTATTCGGACATCATCTACGGCCAGCCGCCGGACCCGCGACCGCTCGACAGCCGCGATGCCATCGTCACCCTGGCCGACATTCCCTTCGTGCGGCTGCGGCACGGCCTGCCCGTATCGCTCCTCACCGGTCGCGCCAGTTTCTCGGCCACCGTGCAGACCGCCCAGCAGAGCCTCGGACCTCCCCGGCTGGAGATCCACACAGCACCTGCTCAGGTTTTCGCCGGAGGTGTCCGGGTTGAACTGCCACCCGCCGAACTCGCCTTCTACCTGTGGCTGGCCCGCCGGGCGGCCACCGGACTGCCGCCCGTGCCGTGTCCGCCGGACGGAGTACCCTCCGCCGGATATGCCGCCGACTTCCTCGCCGCCTACCGGGCCGTGCTTGGCCACCTGGGCGACGATGATCGTGTGGTTCAGGGACTCCGCCCAGGCATGGACAAGAATTACTTCGAGCGTCGCAAGAGCCGGGTCAATCGGGCGCTGTCCGACGCGTTGGGGAATGCCGCCGCGACCTACTTGGTACAAGGTTTCGGTCGTCGGCCTCGAACAGTCTATGGACTCAGCTTGGCTGCTGGGCAGATACTTGCCGAAAACTATACGGACGGGAGCAAGGGATGAACACGAAACGATTGAATGCCTCAAGCCGCGTTGCCCTGGCGGCCTACCTGCACGATCTCGGCAAGTTTGCCGAACGCGCCCGGATCGATGATGCCAAGGAGGTGGACAGCCGAGGTTTGACCCGCATCGAGCGGGAGAAACAGCTCAACTGCCCCAGCTTCAACGGGCGTTACACCCACATCCACGCCGCATACACCGCCATTGGTTTCGATCTGCTGGAGGAACACCTCCCGGATCTGGTGGGTGAACAGATGGAACCCTTCGGACCCTGGCGAGACCGGAGTGCCGACGACTCCATCATCAACGCCGCCGCCCGCCACCATAACCCCGGCACCTACCTGCAATGGATCGTCGCGACCGCCGACCGTCTGGCCTCTGGCTTCGAGCGCGATGAGTTCGACGATTACAACGCGGCGATGGAGGACGAGCAGCAAAAGCTCAATCACTACACCAAGCGCCAATGGACCCTGCTGGAACAGATTCATCTGGATCGCCCAGCGGAAGGCTTACCCCGATACCGCTTCGCGCTGAAGCCCCTGTCGCCCGAAGCCTTGTTTCCGGTTCTTGCCAAGGAGTGTGAGCGGGAGGACAACCAACAGGCAAAGGCCGAATATCGAGCATTATGGGAGCAGTTCAAGCCGGCGATCACCCGCATTCCCGAGGCACACCGGGCCAGCTTGCCGCTGTGGCTGGATCACTTTGACAGCCTCTGGCAAACCTACACGCACGCCATCCCATCCGCCACGGCGGGCAACGTCAAACCAGAGGTTTCGCTCTACGATCATTCGCGTACCACCGCCGCGCTGGCTGTCGCCTTGTGGCGTTATCACGCCGATGCGGGGCATGACACGGATGCCATCCTCGAAGGCTTCCGGGCGCAGTGGGATCGGAAACGGGCCAACAGCGATACGGCCCATCAAGCCTGGAACGAGGAAAAATTCCTGCTGATTCAGGGTGACTTCTTCGGTATTCAGGACTTTATCTTTGCCAGTGGTGGCGATACCCAGAAGCGGGCGGCAAAACTGTTGCGTGGCCGCTCCTTTTACGTGTCACTGGTTTCGGAACTCGCCGCATTGCGGGTTCTGGAAGCGCTTGATTTGCCGTCCACCAGCCAGGTCGTGAATGCGGCCGGCAAATTCATGATTCTGGCGCCCAATACCCCCGAGAGCGTAAACACTTTGCAGCGGGTGCAGGGTGAATTTGATGCCTGGTTTCTAAAGCACTGTTTTGGCCAATCCGGCATAGGGCTTGCCCAACTACCGGCCAGGGCCCGTGATTTTCAGTCTGGTAGCCAGCATGAGGAAAGCCCGTTCCGCGTCCTGACGCGCCGCCTGTTCGAGCAGTTGGAAACCGCCAAGCTGCAACGCTTCCGGCTGTGCGGTGACGCATCACCGTCGCCGCTGTTCGAAGATTTCCTGGATGCCTTCCAAAATGAACGGGGTGAATGCCGTATTGACGGTCGTTCTCCGGCCCAGGTTGAGCTTGAGCCCAGTGTCTGGGTTAGCAAACTCTCGCATGACCAGATTCGTACAGGCGATTACCTCGCCAAAAAAGAACGGATACTGATTAGTAGTGAATCTCTGACACATGACACATTGAACCTGCCGATTTTTGGCTATCACGTCAATTTCACCCTCAACGAGGACGACACTGGCCGCTTTGGCCGCGAAGCCCGTACCGGCAATTTGCGCCGCTGCTGGGATTTTTCCCTGCCAGGCGGCCTGGATACTCCGCTCTGGAATGGCTACGCCCGTCGTCACATTAACGCCTATGTCCCGTGCTACGAGGGACTCAATGACTGGGAGCGCACCCGCTATGATGGTCTGGATCAACTGGAGCCGGAGGATCTCAAGACCCTGAATCATCTGGCGCGTGATGACCGCCGCATCGGCGATGGAGACAACGACTGGATCGGTCAGGAAGCCCTTATGACGCTCAAGGGTGATGTTGACAATCTGGGGCTCATTTTTGAGAAGGGTCTGGAACGGCCCAGTTTTGCCAAGCTGTCGGCTCTGTCCCGTCAAATCAATGCGTTCTTTGCCATTTATCTGCCCTGGCTTTGTGCTCAGGGCACTGAGGATGGCGTTCACTGCTATCGCAATACCTATACGGTGTTTGCGGGGGGCGATGACTTTTTTCTGATTGGCCCGTGGCATTCCACCCAGAGACTGGCCCAGCGCATGAAAGAGGACTTTGCTCGCTTCGCCGCGCATAACCCCGATCTGCATTTTTCAGCGGCACTCTCCATGACCAAGCCTGGCCTGCCGATTCGTCATCTCGCCCGGCTGGCCGAGCAGGCTCTCGAACAGGCCAAGGGTCACACCCAGCGTGGACAGCCCAAAAACGCCGTGACCTGCTTTGGCCAGACGGTGGGGTGGTCGCAATTCGACGGGCTACGCGAACGGGAGCTTGCACTGAGCCGTCTGACCCGTGAAATCGGTCTGTCAACCGGCTATGTCTATGGCCTTCTACAACTGATTGATATGGCAGCCAAGGTTGACGTGCAACCGGAAAACGCACTCTGGCATTCGAGGTTTGCCTACCGTACCCGCCGCCTGCTGGAGGCCAAGATTCGGAATGGGGAAAGCCACGAGGCCACCGAGCTACGCCGACGCAGGCTGCAAAGCGAACTGGCGAATGAAATCGCCCATTTGGGCATCGAACAACATGGGGCGGCCTACAAGATTGCCCTGTTTACCCACTTGTATCAGCAGAGGGACTGAGGGAGCAGAACATGTCAGAACACGAAATCAAGCTAGCAAAACCCATCGCCCCGGAACTGTTCAACGGCATTGCCAAGGAGGCGGCCAAGACGGTAGCAGGAGCTGACAGATACCGTAACAAATCGACTCAGCTGCGTCGTTTCTATGACGAATTGGTGCTATGGGAAACCCGCGCCAGCCAGCAGCCCGATAAGTTCGATGATTATCTGCCTTTCATCCGGATGATCAACGCCAAGGCTGCCTATGCCGAAGGGCGCAAACTGGTGGATCGTACCTTTGTCAACCTGCTGCACAACACCCTCTCTCAGGTCAAGGACGCCGGCACCCTGACTACCTGCAAACTGTTCTGGGAAGCCTTCATGGGCTTTTACAAACAGGAACGCGGCGACAACTGATTCCCGACCAGCGAGACAAGCGCATGAAACTCATCAAAATCCAGAAAATTACCGGAACTCTCGAACTTGTTTCCGGCCTTCACATTGGTTCCGGCAACACCGAAATGCACATCGGCGGCACTGACAACCCGGTAATCAAGCATCCGCTCACCCAGCAGCCGTATATTCCCGGCTCCAGCATCAAGGGCAAGATGCGCAGCCTGCTGGAATGGGACATCGGCGTGGTTGGCCAGACCGATGGCAAACCACTGGGCTTCAAACACATCGCCAGACTCGATGAGGCGCAACAACAGGCCGCAAAGCAACTGCTCAGCCTGTTTGGAGGCGCACCGGAAGGCACGAATCAGAACACCGACCTGCTGACCGAAATCGGGCCAACCCGCCTGGCCTTCTGGGATTGCTCCCTGGAACCTGAGTGGGTTCAGGAAATGAATGACCGTAATCTGTTATTGACGGAGAACAAGTCCGAAAACATGATCGACCGCATTCGGGGCGTAGCCGAACACCCGCGCAATACCGAACGTGTGCCAGCGGGGGCACGCTTTGACTTCAACCTGACGATTCGCATTCATGACACCGACACCGACCTGCTGCAGCTGGTCTGGCGAGGTCTCAAATTGCTGGAACTCACCGGTCTTGGCGGTTCAGGCTCGCGAGGCTATGGCAAGCTTCGCTTCAAGCAACTGCAACTGGAAGAAGAGGATGTTCTGGTTAAATTGCAGAAGATTCGTCTGGGGACTGCCTGACTACGCTCATGGGTAAACAGGGGCAGCATGAGCGGGTTGAACTGACACATTGGGAACACGGGATGGATGGAGTGACGGAAAGGTACAACATGCAAGCTATACGACAAATCATCGACGACGCACCGGCCTCGCTTACCGTGCCGGAAAATTTGCGTCACCACAAGCTGGAAGTCATCTATCTGGTCATTGAAGAGCCTGCGTCTCAACGCCACGCAAAGGGCTGGCCGATTGGGGCTTTCGACCGAATGGCCGGGGGATGGCAGGGTGAGTCTCTGATCCGTGAGCCCCAGGGTGAATTTGAACGCCGTCTGGAGTTGGAGTGATGTGGCTTCTGGATACCAATGCCTGGATTGCTTTCCTCAATCCGGGGGAGTCCCCGGTAAAGGCAAGAATCGGGCAGGAAGCGCCAGGCAGCATCTGGCTCTGCGATATCGTCAAGGCGGAGCTCTACTATGGGGCTTTCAAGAGTCAACGGCGGGAATCCAACCTTGCATTGCTTGACGAACTGTTCAGCCTGTTCGCCTCGCTGGGCTTCGATGGCGAGGCTGCAAGACACTTTGGCCGTGTACGCGCCGAGTTAGCCAGAAAGGGTAAACCTATCGGGCCTTATGACATGCAGATAGCCGCTATCGCGTTGGCGCATGGGCTGACTTTGGTTACGCACAATACATCGGAATTCGGACGCATCGACGGACTGAGGCTGGAGGATTGGGAAGATTGACATGAAGACCTACCGTATCACCTTGCGCCCCCTTACCGCCTTCGGCACCCGACCGTTGGGCGATACGCTGTTTGGCCAGTTGTGCTGGGCGTTGCGGCATCGTCACGGCGAAGCCCAGCTTCAGGAACTACTCGAAGGCTATACTGGCGGCCAGCCTTTCGCGGTACTTTCCGATGCGCTGCCGCTGGATTACCTGCCGCGTCCAGCGCTGCCCGGAGCATGGTTTGCCCAGATTCTGGGTGAGGATGGCCTGCCCATCGAACGCAAGGCCGCCAAAAAGCGATCCTGGCTCCCCTGGGATCGACACGGGGAACCGGTCGACGCCTGGCTCCAGCATTGTCTGCCCGCCAGTCAGATCGCCGGGGCCGCGCCAGAGGTTCACCCGCAACCGCACAACAGCCTGCATCGTCTGACGGGTACCACGACGGGAGGCGAGGGTTTTGCCCCCTACACCATGACACAGCACTGGTATGGCGGGCATGAAAATGAACCGGTCACATTGGCAGTACATGCCGTTCTGGATGAAGCCCGCCTCAGTGCCGATGCGTTGCGGCAGGGTATGAGCGATATGGGAGATTACGGTTTCGGTCGCGATGCCAGCATGGGGCTTGGCAAATACGAGGTGCTGGCGTGTGAGCCAGCAGAGCTACCCGCCCAGCCTGGCACCAACGCCTGGTTGACCCTCGCGCCCTGTGTTCCGCAGGGACTGAGACTGGATTCCCGGAGAAGTTTTTACCAGACATTTACCCGTTTTGGCCGTCACGGCGATATTGGCGTGCATATGGGCAGTCCGTTCAAGACACCGGTGTTGCTGGCCATGACAGGCGCTGTACTGGCTACCGGGAGCGGCTTTAAGCCGCCCGATTCTGAAAACCCCTGGATTGGCCAAGGTTTGGGCGGCCAAGACAAGCTGACACGCAACGCCGCACTGTTTGGAACGGTGCAGCAAGGCTACGCGCCGGTAGTGGGCATCCGCCTGCCCGAGAGGAACCCTGGATGAAGACGCACGACAGCTACCACCTGTTTCTGACCCCCTTGTCGCCGGTACACATTGGTACAGGCGAGAGTTATGAGCCGACCCAGTACGTCATTGATGACGAAGGAGTGTTTAACGAATTCGATACCGGCGGCGTCATGAGGGTGCTGGGCGATGCTGATCGACGCCAGTTACTGAAGATCGTTGAGGGCAAGCCCGGCACCGACATGATCAGAGACTTGCAACGTTTCTTTTATCAGAAAAGGGCTTTATTGGTGGACGAAGCCATCAATTGCATACCTGTTCTGGCAGGTTTTACCCATCTGTATCGTCAAAGAATTGGGCAGGTAGCCCAGCAGGAGCAAACCGGATTAAAGCTGATCAACAGACTTGAAATAGACCGTTGCGCCTACCACCCCGGCACCCGCAAGCCCGTAATGTATGGCTCATCCCTCAAGGGCTCCATCCGCACCGCCTTGCTTGATGGTGTCAATCAGGGACAGCCTGCTCGCGAACAGAAAGGCTTGCATGAGTTTCAGGGGCGATTATTTAGCTACCTCAATGATCGTGGTCGCCCCACTGATCTGGAGCGGGATCCGCTACGACTGTTACAGATTTCTGACGCGGGCTGGGCCGCACCTCGGGAATTTCCGGCGGCTGAGGTCTATCTGGCGGTCAATCGCAAGAAAGCCCTGGTTCGCGACCGCGAAGGCCGGGAGGTTCGAGCCATGGGCGAGAATCTCTACCAGATTCTGGAATGTGTGTCGGGCTGGCAATACAGGGCCTTTTCCGGCCAACTCAACCTGCAATGTCTCGCTGCCGCAGGGGACGGGCGGCAGCGAGACCGGCGGACGTTGCCGGAGTTTCGTTTCGACCTCGCCGATATCGCCAAGGCCTGCAACAACTTCTACCGCCCCATTCTCAAGGCTGAAATCCAGGAGTTGAAGAATCGCGGCTATCTGAACTCCCAATGGGCGGAAGCCATTGAGCAAGTATTCGGCCTGACCAAGCAGCGCACAGGGAATGGCGTGACCTTCCTTCTCCGAGTCGGGCGCCATTCCGGGGCGCAATCCGTCACCCTCAATGGCGTGCGAAAAATCCGCATCATGAAGGGCCGGGGCCAGCCACCTGAACAGGCCGAAGCCGCCAAGACCTGGTGGCTGGCGGCCAGCGACAAGGATCAGAGTCAAGACCTGTTGCCGTTCGGCTGGGTGCTGATGGAAGCCCTGCCAATGCATGCCGATATTCCAGATTGGCCAGAATTAGAAGCCTTATGCACCCCTTGGCGTAAATCCGCTCTGGAGTTTGCTGCTATACAGCGGACCCGTCTGGCCGAGCGCGAGCAACGCCAGATTGAGCGGCAGAAACAGGCCGATGCCTTGCGTCAGCAAGCTGAAGCAGAAGTACAGGCGGAGGCCACTGAGTCCGCAAGGATCGCCAGCCTGTCCGAAAATCAGCGTGAGCTGGAAAATCTCCTTGCTCGCTGCACGCCTGCAAACCGTGGGCGAGGGCCGGGAGATCAGTTGTACGGGCAGATTCGCGAAAAACTTCAAAGCGGTATCGAGTGGGATGAGGTTGACCGGCGTGCACTGTACGATAAAGCGGTTGCCATCTTCGATCATCTGGGGATTGCCAGGGACAACAAGAACCGCAAAGCGCTGCTGCGTGGTCTGGGGTTAACAGTCTGACCCCTGCGAGAATGCCAGCCGCCGGGCCGAAGGCTTCAACCGGCTGGCGCTGGCGGTATGGGGCTTGAATGATGGTCTTATTGCCAGAGCGTCCTGATGGGATAGCGGCGAATGGCGGGGTCCGGTGTCACCAGCGGCAGACCGTGTTCGATGGCCTGGCAGATAAGCAGGCGGTCGAAGGGGTCTTGATGCAGCAGTGCCAGACGTTCGACATGGGCCACGTCCCGGGTGGCAATGTCGAGCAACTCAAGCTCCAGCGACCGGGTTTGAGCCATCAGGAACTCAAAGACAGTCCGGTCGCCGGATGTGATTGCGATCTTGCCCTTGCCATGCTTGACCAGCAATTCCCACAGCGACACGACGCTGAGGAGGCAGGCATGGCGTCGATCACGCAGCATGTCCAGCGTGGACGGGGGAATGCGTTCGTAATCACTCATCAGCCAGACGAAGGTGCAGGTATCCAGCAACAGCTTCACGACCGGAAATCCGCATTCAATGGGTCGCCTAGCAACAGGGTGTCACCTGAGAACAGGTTCTGCAAATCGCCGTCCAGCGGATCATTGAACGAAGATTCCATGTGGACCAGGCCCTTTGCCAGTCCTACCGGGCGTAATCCGGATTCTTCAGGGACATCGGCTGAGTTGACAGCCACCAGTCTGACCACAGGCTTGTTACGCCGGGCAATAATGACCGGCTCACCGGCCTCGGCCAGGGCGACATATTCGGAAAGGTGGGCCTTGGCCTCGTGAATGTTGACTACTTTCATGACTAAAAAGAACCGCTATATGACCCACTTGAGGGGATTCTAAACCATGTTTGAACAACACGCCGCCGTCTTTCTCTATGCCGTCAGTCCCGTCCATCTGGGCGCGGGGCAGGCCACCGGACTCGTTGATAATCCCATCCAGCATCACACTTGGGTTGGGAACCCGCTCCGCATGGCTTTGCATAACCGGTTTAACGATGTTCCAGCAAGATTTCGAGGATTCATGAATAACCTGATGGAAGCCGACTCCAGCCGTTTCCAGGCCATCACCACCGAAGCCTTCGCCTAGCTGCGGCGCGGCAGTCATGAATGGGTGTCGGAGCAGTTTAATTCAGCCCCCGCAATCGCATATAGGCCTGGCGAGGATGGATAATCGGCATGCCAGCAAAAGGACTGATGTCCAGAAGCACCTTGTCGCCCGTAACGAACCAGTCCGCATTGGCAGTGTGGGCTGCGGCGATAATCCAGGCATCATCCGGATCGGGAACGTCGGACGCTGGCGTTTTGGCGGCAGGCAAGAGGGTGGCGTGGCGCTGAAAGAACAGGTCGGTCTGCTCCAGTATGCTTTCTTCCACCTTCAGTTTTTCCCGGGCGATTCGCCGAAATTCTTGAAGAACACGTTCATCCAGCAGGATGGTGACATCCATGGTGATCAGGGTCTCCAGCAGTTCCGAACAAAGACCAGGCCAGAATCGACCACTCAGCCAGACGTTGGTGTCGACAAAGACTTTCACGAGAAGTCGCGGAAAAAGTCTTCGTCTGTGAGGTATCCCGCCCGCTCGGCGAAGGGTTTGAGGAGTCCCCGGGTTTGTCTCAGTTCTTCCAGCGCGGCTTCCCGGCGCAGCATGTCGCGGACGAGATCACTCTTGGTGCGTTGGCTTCGTTCAGCCATTCGGCTGAGCTGCCCGTCGAGCTGGTCGTCGAGTCGAATGGTCAATGTGGACATCAGGGTCTCCGCTTCATGTAATGCAACGTAATACAGGATAACACGTCATGCCTATTGCCGCCGTACCCAATTATCTGCGCCAGAATTTCAATGAAGCCTCGCCGGGAATGCGGTTCGGGATGTATCTGCAATTATGGGGCATCAATCGCCGCACCCGAGCAGCGTTATGGACAACCCATGACATCGGTTATGAAGTAAGAGGCCATAACCCGCAGGAACGTGAGGTCAAATACGAAAATAAGGTTTCGGCGCTCAAGGCGGCCACAGAGCTGAATCCTGCTTATCAGGAACTCATGCAGTGTCTGTTAGCTCGACAGACAGAGGCTTTTGCCTCGGTTTCAGATACGGCATCCCAAGTCTGTCTTTTAGCCCAATCAACCGCCCCCTTCACCACCGGCCTCGGCAACGAACACCCGCTGGAAAACGGCTTTGCCTTCCTCAACCCCTACGGTCTGCCTTACCTGCCGGGTTCCGGCGTCAAGGGGGTAGTGCGGCAGGCAGCACCAGTCCGCACGATTCCGGCCAGCCCATTCCCATCAGCTTCCTCACCGTGCCGCCGGGTTCCGGCTTCACCTTCCACGTGGTCTGCGATCTGGCCCATCTCCAGCGCATAGCCCCCGCACTGGCCGTGGACGATCAGTGGAAAAAACTGCTCACCCAGGCGTTTGAGCACGCCTTCAGCTGGTGCGGCTTCGGTGCCAAGACGGCGGTGGGGTATGGGGCGATGGAACGAGACCGTGTTGCCGAAGCACGCGCCGCTCAGGCTCAGGCCCAACAGGAAACCGATGCCAGACTGGCCGCACTGACCCCTAATCTGCGGGAGATCGAAGAGTTCAAACAAGCGATGACTCGTCGATTCACCGAGTTGAACGGACGGTGGGACCGGCAAAATACCGGGTTTCACCAGAAGGCCCAGCAATTGGCCAAAAAAGCTCATGAAGGTGAAGGCTGGACTCCCGAAGAGAAATGCGCTGCGGCTGACGCCATCACAGAATGGCTGCCAAAAGTGATTGAAAAAATCGACAAGGATGCACTCAAGAAACTCAAGCTCTCTGCCCTGCGCACTTAACCGCTCCCCATGAACATCCTCCTTTGTACCCTTGGTGCCTCCTGGGCCGTCATTCCCGAAGTTTTTGGGTTTGTGGCTCCCGAGGTGCTTGATCTCTACGCGCATCATCCGCAGCGCAGCACACTGGATGAGTTGCGCCGGGCATCCGCGCTGGCGGCCCCGAATGAACTATGGATTTGCACGACAGAAGGCGAGAAAACACTCAGTTCACTGAAAAATCTCCGCGAATGGTGGCAGGGAATCGGCGCTCCCATGCCTCTGCGGGTGTGGCGGGCCGCCGGCACGAATGAACTCGCCACGCAGGAGGAATGCGCCCACATCCGCGAACTTACGCTGCGCGTCGCCCTGCTCGCCAGCG
>SXGU01086716.1_pt1 | contig 15206 bp, 13 predicted proteins | sample 3174531 | NCBI WGS metagenome assembly SXGU01 (sample SAMN11356863, study PRJNA531348) | freshwater metagenome | isolation source: freshwater sample F1-140 | place: China: Fuxian Lake, Yuxi | collected 2017-12-25
CAACTGAAATTTTGAATCAGCGTATCCTTGCTTTTATTGGGTTCTTCAATGAAACCTTGGCAAAGCCGTTTCGTTGGACTTACATTGGCAAGCCTTTGCTTGTATAGGTTATCGGATGTATTTCGAGAGCTGGGTACTAGGGAGTCCAGAGGAGGGAGCGTCACACCCTTTTTCAGATTTGTTCGCGTTCCCACGCTCCGCGCTCATCGTTATACACATCTCGAAGTAGCCGGAACAAGCCCTCCAACGTATGTGGCGGTTTGCTACGCGCAACTGCCCTACAGGGCTTTGTGTATTAACTTAGATACAATAATCTGTCGTCCTGATAGACCACGGCAACTATTGCTTTCCGGTTCAGATCAATGAATGCGGTGTGTTTCAATTTATAGCGTGCCCGTGAATACGCGCTTGCAGAGATTCCCTCCAGACCCAAACTACTTGTCATTTCATTGACGATGCATTGTAGCGACTTGGTACTTTTCCTCAATATCATGATCAAGACCAACGCAAATGGCAGACATCGAAGCCGCGTGAACATCGTTTTCGCCTTCCGATTTTTGAAGCCTTCGTTTTCAATCGGCTCCCGACTTGTTTCAATCGCTTGGGCGCTTTTTTAAGCATCTGGTATTTAGACATTCTTCCTGATTTTCCTCGGTTATGCTTAACTTAATCGTAGTGTTGCGGGGCATAAGTATCTACACAAGTCCCGGCCCTTCTCCTTTGAGAGAAAAGGTTGAGAGAAGTAAACTGTAAGCAGTTGATTTTATTCTCCTCACCCCAACCCTCTCCAGCAGGAGAGGGAGTCATATCGACTTGTAACTCATTGTATTTATAATACAAAAAATTGTGTAGATAGTTATGGTTGCGGGGGTATTAGTGCGAGTTACCTTAGTGTGAGAGTCAATTTTTTGTCGTTTGATTTTAAGGTGCTGAAAATAGAGTAATAAATATTTGGTCTAGTTTTTGCTTGGCTATAAACCAACAGGTTTAAGTTGTAGACAAGCAGAGCGACCGAAAATGAATAGTCAAAAAATTCAGAAAAAGCAGAAAACCGAGCAGCTCACCGATGCGTTCCGCACTTTTAACGAGCTATTCCAAAACTTATCCGATTCTTATCAAGGCTTGGAAGAGCAAGTTGCCAAGTTACATGGCGAACTTGCTTTTGCCCATAGCGAACGTCTTAAAACCCTCGAAGAAAAAGAAAAGCTGGCCGCCCGCTTGGAAAAAATCCTGGCGGCGCTTCCGGCCGGCGTCATTGTGTTGGATGCGGCGGGCAAGGTTTTGGAATGCAATGCGGCCGCCCTGGCTTTTTTAGACGAACCGTTGATTGGTCTGGATTGGCTCGACATTGTCAAACGCAGCCTGATTCCGGTTTTCGGCAATCCTCATGAGCGCCAGTTGAGTAATGGCAAGCGGGTCAATATGACGGTTAGTAGAGACGCTGCCGGCAACGGCTCCAGCGATTCGGGGCAAATTATTCTGCTTTCCGACGTCAGCGAAATGCGCAATCTGCAAGATATGCTGGATCAGCAAAAACAGCTGTCGGCCATGGGCGAAATGGTCGCCAGCATGGCGCATCAGGTCAGAACGCCGCTGGCGACGGCCATACTCTACGCATCGCAAATGAGCAATCCGGTGCTGGATAACGGCAAGCGGCAAAAGTTTTCGCAAAAAATTCTCGAGCGTCTGCAATATTTGGAAAGACAGGTCAACGATATGTTGATTTTTGCCAAGGACGGACGCTTGGCGATGGAGACTTTTTCGTTGACCGAACTGCTAAATCATCTGAAGGAAGCTGTTAAAGACGCTACAGGTAACGGCCGCATCGACTTGCAGATCATCAACGAAGTACAACATGACGCGATGCTGGGTAATGAAAATGCGTTGCGCGGCGCTTTGCTTAACTTATTGAATAATGCGGTCGATGCGGTCGGGCAGGTTGGCTGCATCCAAATCTCGGCGGTTCAACTTGATGACTATCAATTGCAGATTGTGATTAAAGATGACGGTTCCGGCATTGCCAAAGCCTTGCGGCAGCGGATTTTCGAACCGTTTTTCACGACCAAACCACAGGGCACAGGCTTGGGCTTGGCTGTTGTCGACAGCGTGGTCAAAGCGCATGGCGGCCGTATTGAAGTCGATTCGATGCCGGGGCTGGGCACTGCTTTTGTGTTGATCTTGCCGTGTATCAATCAGGCTTTTAGTTTATTGCCGGGCGGATTTTCACGTCAGGCTATCCTGCCTGACGCCCTTCGGGTCAATGCAAATCTGTTCCAGACAGATTTGTCCGGTAAAAATCATCACATGGAGAACAATCATGAAACAGTATGATGTGCTGATTGTTGAGGATGATCTGTCGTTATGCGAAGCGTTGTGCGACACCTTGGAGATAAACGGTTATCGCGTGGTGTCCGCGCGCAACGGCACCGAGGCATTAATCAAGCTGGAGCACGGCCAGTTTAAACTGGTGGTCAGCGATGTGCAGATGCCGGTGATGGACGGCTTTCAATTGCTGCAAAATATACAGCATAAGTATGCAGAAACACCGGTATTGCTGATGACCGCTTTCGGGACCATTCCCAAGGCGGTCGAGGCCATGCAGGCAGGCGCTTCCGATTATCTGATCAAGCCTTTCGATGCGCAGGCCTTGGTCAACAAGGTGGCCGATTATGTGGTAGCCAATCCGGCGGCGGCCAATACCGCGGATAATGAGCGGGTGGTGCAGGACGAGAGCATGAAAAAACTCTATGCCTTGATTGCCAAAGTCGCCAAAACCGATGTGACGGTGTTGTTGCAGGGCGAAAGCGGAACCGGTAAAGAGGTTATTGCCGGTTATATTCATCAAAATTCAGCCTACCATCGCGGACCTTTTATCGCGGTGAATTGTGCGGCTATTCCCGAAAATATGCTCGAAGCCATGTTGTTCGGTTATGAAAAAGGCGCTTATACCGGAGCCGTGCAGGCGATGCCGGGGAAATTCGAACTGGCGCAGAGCGGTACTTTGCTGTTGGATGAAATAGCCGAAATCGATTTAGGCTTGCAGGCGAAATTATTGCGGGTGTTGCAGGAAAAGGAAGTCGAGCGCCTCGGCAGCCATAAAAAAATCAAGCTGAATATCAGAATCTTGGCGGCGACCAATCAGAAACTAAAAGAACAAATGGAACAGGGACGATTCCGTGAGGATTTGTATTATCGCCTGAACGTATTTCCTATTAACATTCCGCCGTTACGCAATCGGCCGGGCGATATTTTGCCGCTGGCGCAGGAATTAATGCAGCGGCATCGCATGGACGGCAAAATTCTGCCTGAATTCGACTCTGAAGCCACTGAAAAAATGAGGGCTTACCCTTGGCCCGGTAATGTCAGGGAATTGGATAATGTGGTGCAGCGGGCGCTTATTTTACAGTCCGGGGATAAGATTACGGTTGACGATTTAGTGTTTGAGGATGCTGACTCGATGATCGCGGCAATGACCGGACATATGCCCTCGGAGAATATGGAAGTACTTGATCGTATAAATGAAAAACCGGAGCTTGGCGGCTTGGGGGACGGGGTGCGTTCTGCCGAAGAAAGCATTATTTTGCAGACCTTACAGATGGAAAACGGTAGCCGCAAGGCAACGGCTGAAAAGTTGGGCATTAGTCCTCGAACGCTCCGCTATAAAATGGCGAGGATGAAAGATTCGGGTGTGATTATTTCGTGCTAGTATGTGGCATTAAAAATGCTCTAAACTCTACTACAGACTACCGAGAATTTAAGAGGTTCCCCCGATGAGTGAGATGAATGTAAATCAAGTTTTGGCTCAGATGCGGGCTATGTCGCTCGAAGCCTCCTCCAGCAGCAATAAAGTAGCGGATAGCGGTGGCGGCGCCGATTTTGCCGCAATGCTGAAGCAGTCTATCGGCGCGGTGAATGACACTCAACAAACTGCCGGAAAAATGACGGAGGCTTTTCAGACCGGCGATGCGAATATAAGTTTGGCGGAGGTCATGGTGGCTTCGCAAAAAGCCAGCGTTTCGTTTCAGGCAATGCTGCAAGTCAGGAACAAATTAGTTGAAGCGTATAAAGATGTGATGAATATGCCCATGTAGTGCGGGCTTGTTCTTAAAGCAATCGGTAACTGTAGCTGTTTTGCGCCATCGAATACAATAAACGCAGAGGAATACGATGGACAGGGGATGTTCAGGAAAAAAACCTTACGCACCTTAGAAGTCAGCGCCGGCAGCATTCCAATTGTTTGAATGCTGAGTAATTATTTGTGATTAAACCATGAGCGAACAAAGCGGTAATAGTCTAGTTGAGACCAGTCACCAGCACGATGCGGCAGAAAAGGATAAGGGGCATCTTGAAGGCGAGGTGTCTCATATTCTAGCGTCTACCGCGAATGCACACCCCGCTATTAAGGGCTTGGCCGGGCTGACCATAGCGCGCCAACTCGGCTTGATGTTGGGTCTGGCTTTGAGTGTCGCTATTGGTGTTGCTATTGTGCTGTGGTCTCAGGAAGCCTCTTACAGCCGCTTGTATGCCGAGATCGGCGAAAGCGATGTAACTGAAATTCTTGATGTTCTCACCAAGGACAATATCAAGTACAAAGTCGAGAACGGTTCCGGCGCTATTCTGGTGCCGACGGATCAGGTGAGCACGATAAAGCTCAAATTAGCGGCCCAGGGCTTACCCAAAAGTAACAGTTTGGGCTATGAGTTACTGGATAAGGATCAAGGTTTCGGCGCCAGCAAAAGTGTCGAAATGCTGCGCTTCCAACGCGCGCTGGAAGGCGAAATCGCGCGAACCATTATGTCGATCCAGAACGTAAAAAGCGCGCGGGTGTTGTTGGCCATTCCCGTTCAGTCGGTGTTTGTGCGGGAGCGTAAGAAGCCCAGCGCGTCAGTCATGGTCAATTTATACCAAGGCCGGTCGTTGGATAAAGGCCAAGTCGAATCCATTATTCATTTAGTCGCATCCAGTGTGCCGCAACTGGATGCCGATCAAGTCACCGTCGTCGATCAAAGAGGCCAACTGCTAAACAGCAACGAGACTTCTGCCGCCGGGAATTTGACTTCCAAGCAATTCGAATATAAGAAAAATATTGAAGAACACCTGATGGGGCGCATTGAAAATATCTTGTCGCCTTTGGTTGGCGGCAACGGCATGCGCGTACAAATTTCAGCCGATGTGGATTTTACCGAGACCGACCGAACCCAGGAAATGTTCAATCCGGATTTGCCGGCGTTACGAAGCGAGCAAACATCGGAAGAGCAAAGCACGCAATCCCCTATTCAAGGCGTTCCCGGCGCGTTATCCAATCAACCGACGCCGGCGGGCGCCGCTCCGGACCCTTCGGCCACCGCCTCCACGTCGGCAAGCACGACAAGCGCTTCGCCCGGTTCATCGGCAAAAAACCTTACCCGGAATTACGAGCTGGATAAAACCATCACTCATACTCGCTTGGCTACCGGAGCATTGCGCCGCTTATCCGTGGCTGTCGTGGTCGATGATCGGCACATCCCGCAAAGCGACGGCAGCGTTAAAGGACAATCCTATTCCCAGGAAGATATTAATCGTTTCAGCGATCTGGTTAAGCAGGCGGTGGGTTTTGACAGCAGCCGCGGAGATCAGGTTACCGTCACCAATGTGACTTTCAGAATGGACGATCTGGTTGAGGAGTTGCCGGCCCAGCCGCTTTGGGAACAAGGCTGGTTCCTTGACCTTATGAAGCAAGCGGCTGCGGTGTTGGCGGTCCTGTTTCTGCTGTTCGGGGTATTGCGGCCTACCATGCGCAGTCTTGTCGCGCGCGACGTGGAAGAGAAAAAAGCGTTGGCTTTGGCGGAAGCGCAAGAAAAGGCAGCCGCTATCGGCGGAACTGTCGGTTTTAATGAAGATGGCATTCCTATTGCCGTACCGGCTGCTCAGCAGAGTGTACATTTTGATGTGCCGACCGCTGAAATACAGGATATGCTACTTTTAGATGTCCCTCAAAGTTACGAACATCGCTTGGAATATGTCAAAAGATTGATTGACGATGATTCGAAAGTCGTCGCGCAAGTAATTAAATCATGGATTAAAAAAGATGGCTAAGGCAGAAAAAAAAAGTGACCTAACCCAAGTCGATCGTGCCGCGGTATTGCTGTTGGCGCTGGGGATGGATAGGGCGGCGATGGTGTTAAAACACATGACGCCCCGAGAAGTGACGATTTTAGGCACCACCATGGCAAGCGTGGGCGAGATTTCGATAGAGATGATGGATGAGGTGGTTGAAGAGTTTATTGTCGATGTAAAAAGGCAGACCGCCTTGGGTATGGATACTGACGAATACATCCGCACCGTATTGATCAGCGCTTTGGGCGCGGATAAGGCGAACAGTATTCTCGACCGGATTTTACAGGGCGGTAATACCAAGGGTATCGAACAGTTGAAATGGATGGATACCCGGTCGATTGCGGACATGATTCGCTTGGAGCATCCGCAGATTGTCGCGACCATTATGTCGTTAATGGAAAGCGAGCAAGCGGCCGACGTGATGATGTTCCTGCCTGAAAGCATGCGCGCCGATTTGATGATGAGAATTGCGACGATGAAAGGCATACAACCTTCTGCCTTGCGCGAGTTGGATCAAATCATGGAAGCCCAATTAACCGGTTCCGATAATGTCAAATCGACCACTATCGGCGGTGTTGACGCGGTGGCTAACATCTTAAACTTCATGGATGGCGGCGCGGCGGATTTGGTCATGTCGGGCATTGCCGAACACAGGTCCGAATTGGCTCAGGAAATCCAAGAGAAGATGTTTACTTTTGAAGACCTCACGACGATTGACGAAAGAGGTATGCAAACCTTGTTGCGCGAAGTTTCAACCGCACAGTTGTTGCTGGCGTTACGCGGCGTGGGGAGCGAGCTTAAGGAAAAAATATTCAGCAATATGTCCAAGCGCGCCGCGGAAATGCTGCGTGACGATTTGGAGGCTTCACCGCCTGCCAAGTTAAGCGAAGTCGAACTGGCGCAAAAAGATATATTGGCCATTGCCAAAAAACTAGCCGATGCGGGCGAGATCCAAATGGGAGCAGGCGGTGATGAGCTTATCTAAGAGGCCCCGATTCACAGAAGCCGAGCTGGAGTCGTTAAGACTCTGGAGCATGCCCGATGTTTCCGGAGTGGAAGAACCGCCGCCTGTCGTATCGGAGGCGGTCGAACCGGAGTATGAGCCGACACCGATTTTAACGGTTGATGAAATTGAAGCCATGCAAAGGCAAGCTTATGACGAAGCTTTTGCGCAAGGCAAAATGCATGGGTTTCAGCAAGGTTTTGATGAGGGCTCGAAAAAAGGTTACGACGATAATGTGTATTTATTGCAAAACCAAGCAAAACAGCTGGTCAGTCTTTTAGAATCGCTAAGCGAACCGTTTGAACGTCTTGATGACGAAGTCGAAAAAGAGCTGATCAAGCTGGTTATAGGCATCGCCACGCAAATCATACGCCGCGAAATCAAGTTGGATCCCGGACAAATTGTTGCGGTTGTGCGTGAAGCCATCAAAGTCTTGCCGCTGGCTTCACAAAAGATTAGCTTGAAGCTGCATCCGGAAGATGCCGAGTTGGTGCGTTCGGCCTTAGCGCTGGATGACATATCGCCCAGTTGGGCTATTGTTGAAGATCCGTTAGTTAGCCGTGGCGGCTGCAAAGTCGCTACCGAGATTTCGCATGTCGACGCCACTTTAGAACATCGTTTGGCTGCGGTTATCGCAACCGTGTTAGGCGGCGAGCGGGAGAGCGACGGCAGAGCCGGAGGCGAGACGGCGCGGACGGTAGAGCCGGAGCAACGCTTGCCGAGAGCAACGCAGGCCGCAGCTGACGAGGATGAAAGCGCGTGATTCCTGAGGCCGACCGGTCGCAGATGTGGCTGGCTAAGTTAAAGCCTTATTCCGAAAGATTAACAGACGTGCCTGAACTTATCGTCGAAGGCCGGCTTTCTCGCATGGTAGGTCTGACCTTGGAAGCGGTAGGCTGCCGAGCGGCTATCGGGTCCCGCTGCCGGATTGAAACTAAAAGCGGCAGAATGATTGAAGCCGAAGTCGTGGGTTTTGCCGATGCCCGTATTTTTCTAATGCCCACCTCCGAAGTTCATGGACTTGAGCCTGATTGCCGAGTCATTCCTATGGGTAAAAACAGCTTGGCTAAAGTGGGTTTCAGTTTGCTGGGGCGGGTATTGGACGGCGCCGGCAATGCGATCGACGATAAAGGTCCGCTTAAAACCGATGCGCTGATTTCGCTTAACGGCGTGCCGATTAACCCGTTGTCGAGACGGCCGATACGCGAGCCGCTCGATGTTGGAGTTAGAGCGATAAACGCGATTCTCAGTGTCGGCCGCGGCCAGCGTATGGGTTTGTTTGCGGGAACCGGCGTGGGCAAAAGCGTACTGTTGGGCATGATGACCAAATTCACTAAGGCCGATATTGTCGTGGTCGGCCTGATCGGCGAGCGGGGACGAGAAGTTAATGAATTCGTGCTGAAGACTTTGGGCGAAGAGGGGATTAAACGCGCGGTAGTTGTGGTTTCGCCGGCCGATTGCCCGCCGTTGATGCGGGTTCATGCGGCGTTGTTATCGACCAGCATTGCCGAGTATTTTCGCGACCAGGGGCTTGATGTGCTGTTGTTAATGGACTCCTTAACCCGATTCGCCCAAGCGCACCGCGAAATTGCGCTGGCCATTGACGAGCCGCCGGCGACCAAGGGCTATCCGCCTTCGGTATTCGCCCAATTGCCGCATTTGGTGGAGCGCGCCGGTAATGCCGATCGCGGCGGCGGTTCGAGAACCGCCTGTTATACGGTTCTGGCCGAGGGCGACGATACCAACGACCCCATTGCCGATGCGGCCAGAGGCGTGTTGGACGGACATGTTATCTTGTCCAGAAGCTTGGCGGAGTCGGGGCATTTTCCGGCCATCGATATAGAGGCGTCGATTAGCCGGGTTATGCCGGATATTGTCGATGCCGGTCATTTGCAAATGGCGCGGGAGTTAAGGCGATTGTATTCGCTTTATCAGCAAAACCGCGATTTAATCAGTGTCGGCGCTTATCAGCCGGGATCGGACCCTCGCATCGACAAAGCCATAGAAAAAAATCCGGCGATTTTGGATTTTTTGCAACAGAGCATGGATGAGCCGGTCGACATTGAGCGGAGTTTACAAGAGCTGGCGTTATTGCTGGGCGTAAGACGGTAGCGATAGCCACGTTTTAAAAACACCAAGGATATAAGTGAAAAAATCGCAACGCATTAAAACCATCGTCGACATCAAGGCGACACAAGAAAAAAACGCTTTGGAAGTGCTGGGTTCGGTTCAGCGAAAACTTCAGGCCATGCAGACTCAGATTGAAGGTCTAAAAAATTACCGTAAAGAATATCAGGATCGATTCGACCAGATGGGCAGTCGAGGCGCCCATGTTGCCCAGCTTCTGGAGTTTAGATCGTTTATCGATAAACTCGATAAGGCTATCATGGGTCAAGAACAAGTGCAGCGTTCTATTGAGGCCGAATTATCGGCCAAAAGAAAAATCTGGGAACAGCTGCATCATAAAACCCAAAGCCTGCAAAAAGTGTGCGATTCGGCATTGGTCGTGGAAATGAAGCAGGAAGCCAAACGGGAGCAGCTGGAGCAAGACGAACGAGCATCCAGAACCGGCCGGAATCATTCAAAATAATTTAAGTGGCATAGGAAATGCTTGGTAATTGGCCAGGATCTCAGGAGGATTGAGTATGAATATCGAAAGTGCAAATTTATCATCTTTAGCGCCGAGCCTCGGTACAGTTGACACTATAGCGCAGCCATTAACCGGTAGCGGAAGTGTTTCCGACGCTTTCTCCGGTGAATTAGTCGCGCAAATCGGTCTGTTGAGCAATACAAAAACCGCGGACGCATCGCCTGTACAGACACAGGTGACACCGGTCAATACCGGTTTGCCCATTATCAACAGCTTGCAAGGTGTTGCCGCCGTGCCTGTCGGCAATGTTGAGACGCAAAATATTGCCGCTTTATTAGGCAACGATTTGCCGTCGTCATACCAAATAAACAGTCATGTCGATCATGAGGCCGTATTAGGTACGGTAACCGATACTTTAAAATATATCGGCATGAGTGCCACGACGGCGGAAAAAGCCGCTGCGGCCGAACAAAACATCAAAAATGTGATCGCAATGGCGGCTCCGGGCGGGCAAGCCGGCAAAAGCGCAGTTGCGGTGGGCACGCCTACCGGACAAAATATTAAGGATACGATTGCAGCGGCGGTTCTGGCCGGACAACAAAGCAGTAAGGATGCGACGGCAGCAGCGGTGCTTGCTGGGCAAAGCGGTAAGGATGCGGCGACAGCGGCGGTGCTTGCTGGGCAAAGCGGCAAGGATGCGGCGACAGCGGCGGTGCTTGCTGGGCAAAGCGGTAAAGATGCGACGACAGCGGCGGTGCTTGTTGAGCAAAGCGGTAAGGATGCGGCGACAGCGCCGGTACTTGTTGGGAAAAACGGTAAAGATGCGGCGGCAACGGTAGTTCCGGCTGGACAAAGCAGCAAGAATACGGCAACGGCTGTTCTTGTTGGGCAAAACAGCAAAGATGCGGCGGCGGCAGTGATTCTTGTTGGGCAAAGCAATAAAGATACGGCGGCAACTGCCGCAGTTTCGGCAGGACAAAGCAACAAGAATGCGGCAACGGCTGTTCTTGTTGGACAAAGCAACAAAGATGCAGCGGCAGCGGTTCTTGTTGGGCAAAGCAACAAAGATGCGGCGGCAGCGGTTCTTGTCGGGCAAAGCAACAAAGATGCGGCGGCAGCGGTTCTTGTTGGACAAAGCAACAAGAACGCGGCCGTAGCGGCGGCTCAGCTTGGGCAAACCGGCAAGAATGCGGCAACAGACGTTCCGGTCGGGCAAAATAGCAAAGACGCGATAGCAACCGCAGCATTGGCTGGGCAAAATAGAAAACACGTGTTTGCCGATATTGTTCCGACCGAAAAAAACATAAAAAACGCGGTCGCCATGGCGGTCCAAACGGGGCAAAGCGATAAGGCTGGGATAGCGGCGGTTGCAATGGCCGTTCCGTCCAAGCAAACCATCAAAGACGTCATTGCGGCAGCCGTTCCTGCTGAAAAAAACAGCAAAGATGCAATGGCAATGACGGCTTCGGTTAAACAAACTGTCCAAAATCCTATAACAACGGTTGCTCCGACAGGGCAAAACAATCAAGACCTACCGGTAACGATTGTTTCGCCGGTACAAAGCGCCAACAACACCGCCGCAACAGCTGTTCCGCTGCAGCAAAATCCGGCAGATGTGGTCGCCGCTGAAGCCGAACAGGATATGAGCAATATGAAAGAGGCGATTGCGGCGGTGGTTACGGCTCAAATGGACGTGAAACCGGCAAAAAACGATAAATCGGATAAAAAGCAAGTTGAAGGCGAGGCTCAAACAGCCGTTGCTGAGAGCACCCTTGTCGCGGAAGCGGCAGCCATGATTATCCCGGCGATAATACCGGCTGAGCCAGGAAAGCCCGTCAATAATTTGGCGTCGGCCGACAGCCTCAAAGAGGATGATCTGTTGTCTTTTATCAAACCTTCGACTGAGAACGCTAAACCGAGTCAGTCAACGAAAGCGCCGGACGGCACATTGCCAAATACAACGGCTTTTCGTCAACCGGTTCAGGATAACCAAAACTTTAGCTTAAAAAGCGTTGATAACGCGGTTAATACCGGAGTCGCTGAAAAATCCGCACGCATTGAGCAGCAAGCTTTAAGTGTCGAAGGGGAAAAGGCTTTACCCCGAGTTGGAACGGATTTAGCCCAGCCTAATAAATTGGTTGCGGAGACTAAAGCCGATGTTCCGGCAATCTCCAAGCCGCTATCGCATCCTGAATGGAATAAAGATTTGGGTGAGCGGATTGTATGGATGAGCAGCAAGGCCATACCCACCGCCGAAATCAGATTGAATCCGCCGCATCTCGGCCCGATATCGGTGCGTGTCGATGTGGCCGACGATCAAGCCACTGTCGTATTTAGCGCACAGCATGCGGCGACAAGAGACGCTATTGAAGCGTCTATTCCGAAGTTAAAGGAAATGATGGGCGCGCAACAACTTAATTTAGCGGATGTGAATATTTCTCAAGGTTCAATGTCGGATCAAGGGCGTTCGCAAGCGCAAAACTTTGCGCAGACAGCCGACGGTCGGGGACAACAAGGCGGAGCGGCGAACGTTGCTGCGAATGGCGTTGATGAGATAGAGCAAGAAATCGAAAGCGGACGGGCTGTAGTCAGCAACGGTTTGTTGAGTATTTATGCGTAGTGTTGTCGATCGAAAAAAGGGACGCCGATAGCCAAAGCAGGCGTCTTCCGGACGACGCCGATGGCTATGATAAACGCGGATTTTTCATGAACTATCCGCGTTGATCAGTGTCATCTGCGTTTCATTACAGCCTTAGCGAAGTTGCCGATAAGCGCCTTTGTAATATAAAAGCGGCTCGCCTGAGCGGCATGTGCAGTCCAGTACTTCGCCGATAATAATCCAGTGAGTGCCGGCGTGAACCCTTTCCACGACTTTGCATTGCAAAGACATAATGCTGTCGCTCAGAAGAGGCGCACCGCTAACGCCCGCGCTCCAAGGCGTATTTTCAAAACGTTGCTGTTGGCTGCTGCCGCCGGCAAACTGATTGGAAACATCCTGTTGCGCTGAATTTAAAACGTTGACCGCAAAGCATTCGCTTTCCTGAATGCCCGCGCCGGTGTCGGCGGATTCATTAATGCAAACCAATACTTGCGGCGGATTAACCGAAACACTCGAAAATGCCGTCACTGTCATGCCCTGAAGGCCGAATTTTTCAGACTGTGTTGTCACAACGGTGACACCGCTGGCCCACAGTTGCATCGCCTTCTTAAAATCATCAGCACTAGCCGCCATTTATGTCCCCTGTTAATTGAGTGTAAAAAATAGCAATCCGGAAGATGCTATAAGGATTAGCAAGCGTACAGCTTAGCCGAGCGTAATATTTGTTTTCCGCAGTGGCTCTAAAGACTGGAATACATATTGCTGAATAAAGGATGGCAATTATAGTGACGTAATTTTTAAATAACAATAATGAGCCTGTTTCGAGGCAAAATTGAGTTTAAAAAAGACCTTAAATAATTTATTTTTAAGCACTGAGTTTATCCCGCTTATCGGCTTTTTGAGTTTTAAATCAACGATAAATCCGCGTATTATCTAAATTTGCAACAGACCTTGGTTAACCGATGAATGACCTGAAAAACCAGCAACGCCGCACAGCCTACGATGCACGCAATCGGCAAGCCGATAAGGAGGCGCTGAGCCGCATTATTTGCGCTCAATGCATAGCGCAACCGGCTTACCGGCAAGCCGAAACCGTGATGTGGTATAGCCATTGCCGTTCCGAAGTCGGAACCCAGGCGGCACTATTAAGCGAACTGGCAAGCGGCAAGCGCATCGTCGTTCCTTATTGCAGTCAAGACGAGCAAGGGCGTAACCGCTTGGGTTTATGGCGCTTGCAAGACTTTTCCGAACTCATGCCGGGAACCTGGGGAATTTTAGAGCCGCCTAAACATCGCTGGGGAGAAGCGGGAAAAGAAATCGCTCCGGAACAGCTCGATTGCATCATCGTGCCGGGCGTGGCCTTTGATCGAAAGGGCGGACGCTTGGGCAACGGCGCGGGTTATTACGATCGCTTACTGAAAAATGTTAGCAGCGATGCGGTATTGATCGGTATTTGTTTTGAAGCGCAGTTAATCGAACAAATCGCGATGGAGATTCACGATGTGCCGATGGATTTAGTTATCACCGAAACAACAATTTATACCGGTATAGGACGGCAATGATGGATTATCAGGTCTTGAAAGACAGCGTTTATTCTTCCCCGGCCTTCGTTTTGGATGAACCGGAGCTTATTAAAACCTTGGCAACATTAGCCGAACTAAGAGCGCAATGCGGCTGCAAGGTTTTATATTCGCTTAAAGCCTTGCCTTTTTCCACGATCATCGAGATGGCGACAGCTTTTGTTGACGGTTTTTCGGTCAGTTCTTTGTTTGAAGCGCGCTTGGCCGATGAAATGATCCGGCAGAGTGGGGCGGAACAGGGCGGCATTCACTTGACCACGCCCGGTATCAGGCCTGATGAGCTGGACGAGTTAAATTCGCTGTGTTCGCATATCAGTTTTAATTCCTTAAGCCAGTATCAACGCTATGCCGAAACAGCGGAGGCGCAGGCTTCCATCGGCTTAAGGGTCAATCCCAAACTGTCTTTTGTCGATGATGACCGTTTCGATCCTTGTCGGCCGCATTCGAAATTGGGTATAGACATTGACGAATTGAGCCGGTCGGTTCGTCTGGATCGCATTCAGGGCCTGCATGTTCATAACGTATTTTCAGCCACCGATTTCACCCCGCTGATTAAAACCATCGACAAACTTGAACGGCATTTAGGAACGGTAGGCTTGGCCGAACTTGAATGGTTGAATATCGGCGGCGGCTATTTGTTCGGGCAAATCGACGACTATCGCCCGTTTGTCGAGCGGGTGACTCGGTTGACTCATGATTACGGCATAGAGGTGTATATTGAACCGGGCAAAGCCGTGGTAGGGCGGGCCGGGTATTTAGTGGCGACGGTGCTGGATAGTTTTGTCAGCGACGGCGAAACCGTCGTTATCCTGGATACTTCAATTAACCATAATCCCGAAGTGTTTGAATATCAGCGTCAGCCTGAATTGCACGAGCATGATCCCGCCGGCCGCTATAGTGCTATCTTGGCCGGTTGCACTTGCTTGGCCGGTGATGTGTTCGGCGCGTACCGCTTTAAACAGCCATTGTCCATCGGGGATAAAGTCGTTTTTAACAATGTCGGCGCTTATACCCTGATTAAGGCGAACCGGTTTAACGGCTACAATTTGCCGGATATCTACCTGAGTAATGCATTGCGGCTGAAAAAGTTGAAACATTACGACTATCAGGATTATCGACGGCAATGGCTGGCCGATTAGGGCTTGGTGTGTAAACTTTCATGTGTTCTTAGAGGTTAAAAAAAATTCACCATGAAGACACGAACGACTTGTATGATTAAAACCAAGCAACTTAACCCGTTTTTATTAGAATAGGACTTCTAGTAAAAAAAGGCTGAAGTAGACCGATACGACTTGGGTGTATTCAATAACATCGCCATGCAGCAAAGATCGCTTCAGC
>SXGU01359495.1_pt1 | contig 15204 bp, 14 predicted proteins | sample 3174531 | NCBI WGS metagenome assembly SXGU01 (sample SAMN11356863, study PRJNA531348) | freshwater metagenome | isolation source: freshwater sample F1-140 | place: China: Fuxian Lake, Yuxi | collected 2017-12-25
ATACTACGCAGCCGCTCTGGTGTCTCCGCCACGTAATAGCGTTTCTTGCCGCGAACAAATGTACTCATGAGCCCACGAGCACTGAGCGCTTCAATCATGACATACGTCGTGGCACGATTCACCTTTGCTTTATGCGAAATATCTTGAACCGGCGCCGGGCCAAGCTCGAGAGAAGCCAAATACACCTGTCCTTCTTTTTCCGAAAGGCCAAGATGGATGAGTTCGCGTAAAAGTTCATGCATAACGAAAAGGTCTTAAAGGTCCAGGAGGTCTGGAAGGGATGCTGAGGTCTGCTCGTAGACCTTCAAGACCTTCCGGACCTTATCTTCCCTTCCAGACCCTTTCTATTCTACCAAACCCCGCATGGACTCCAAAACGGTCTTCGCGGCAGAGTCCCAAGAATAAAGCGCCACGCGAGCAAACCCTTTCTCGCGCATCGAGATTGAGAGACCGTGTTCTTCTCCCACACGCCGCATTGCTCTTGCGATCGCCTCCGATTCACGTGGCAACACGAGGAGCGCAGCATCGCCCGTAATTTCCCGATGTGCACCAATGTCCGACGCAATTACCGGCGCACCGCACGCCATCGCTTCAAGCACCGGAACCCCAAACCCTTCGTACCACGACGGAAACACGAACGCGGTCGCCGCGTTCATGAGTGCCGCCGCCTCAGGACTCGACAAATAGCCTAGATACCGAATCGAGTCTCGCACCGGTGAACGTTCAACGTATAGTTTGATTTCATCGTACCCAAACCCAGGTGAACCAACCAAGATAAGTTCAAACGGATCACCCATGCCGCGTCCACTCTTGAACAGCTCAAACGCACGAATGAGCGTTGTCACATTTTTCTTGGCATCCATGCGTCCGACGTACAAAAAGAAGTGTTTGCTCAGTCGAAGAGCCTGGAGCGTGCGTGCCACGTCGGCCTCTGGAAGTCGACGATAGGTGTTGGCATCAATCCCATTAGAAACAACTGTCACTCGTTCTTCCGGTACACGATACGTTTCGACAAGTTCTTTTTTTGTAAACTGGGAAACAGCGAACAACTGTGTGGCACGCTTCACAGCATGTTTCGTTTGCACGCCAAGCAGTCGACGCGAACGTCCGTCATAGCGCTCAGAAATACGCAAAAATCCAACATCATGCACCGTCGTCACCGTTGCACGCTTTTTCTTCGCGTTGCGCGGCGCAAACAACGGCAACCCTTGCGCCGGTACAAACAGCACATTCGGCGCATGCCACAACATTTCCCATCCCATCCGAAGTTTCATCCACCCACGCCCCGGCCATGTCAAAACACGAGACTCCCAACCGTCGGGCAATGTTCCCAGTTCCCCTTGCAGCGGAGTCGGCGAATACAAAATCACTCGCTCCCCTTCGAACAGCGGCTGAGTCTTCAGCGCCTGAATCAAATGGTACGCATGCCACTCCACTCCCGTGCGATGTTCCTTATTCGCACTCGCCGCATCAACCGCAAAAACAGATCCCATACTAGGTATTATCGCTAATGGTCTTTCCAGCTTCCAACATACACAAAAGCGCCTGTTACCAGACACTTTGTAGTATAGCAAAACAAGGGTCCTTCGTCGCTGTGCTCCTCTGGATGACGCAGTGTCTGGGTCCGCGTTCTGAGTCACGTCACTAGTATTCACTGTCTTTTTTCTGGTCAGTCTGACTTCCTGAAAAAGACTGAGTCAGCAGACTGACATTCTCTTGCCGGCCCGCCCGCCCGACTGAATGACACTCGTCGTTCGGGCGGGGGCCGGCCACGTCAAGTTTCAAGTTCTTGCTTCGAAACTCGGCTCCCTCCCGACAGACCGATTGGTCCATCTGCCAAACGAGCCTGCCCGAACGACCAGTGTCGTCCGGTCGAGCTGGTATCACGATGGAAGTCTTCGTCAGATTCACAAAGACTTCCGAGTGGTAAGGGACCAGCCGTTATGGAAAGGCTGGATCCCGTCTCGTTTGGTGTGTGGGCCCGAGGACCGAGGGCGGGAGCGTGATGTGTTACGATGTAAACACGCTTCGCTTGTACGCTTCGAGGTTTTCGAGAGCAATGCCGGTGCCCTTGGCGACGCACATTTGTGGGTCTTCGGCGACGAAGGTTGGGACACCGGTGGCTTCGGCGATGAGTTTGTCGAGATTACGGAGTTGTGAGGAACCACCCGAAAGCACGATTCCCTTGTCCATCACGTCCGCCGAGAGTTCTGGTGGTGTTTTGTGTAACACTTCTTTCACGGTGTGAATGATGCCTTCGAGTTCATTTTGAATCGCAGCCGTCACGTCATCAGACGTTACTTCGATAATTTTTGGAAGCCCTGTAATCATGTCGCGTCCCTTCACTTCCATGGTGAGCTTTTCCGACATGTATACGGCCGAACCAATGTTGATTTTGATATCTTCACTCGTGCGCTCCCCAATGGCCAATCCGTACTTGCGGCGCACAAATTCTGAAATCGCCGCGTCGAGCTTCACTCCACCGATGCGAACCGACTCTGAAGCCACGATCCCTCCCAAACTAATCACAGCCATTTCAGATGTCCCTCCTCCAATATCAATAATCATGTGTCCCGACGGAGACCCAATGGGAATGTTTGCACCAATGGCAGCCACAATCGGTTCCTTGATGATGTACGCAGACTTCGCTCCGGCCGCGAGTGTCGCCGCAATCACCGCACGCCGTTCCGTCGAAGTGATACCTCCCGGCACAGCCACCATTACTTCCGGACGAAACAAACGCACACCTCCAAGTGCCTTGTTGATGAAGTAACGCAACATGGCTTCGGTTGTGCGATAATCCGCAATCACCCCATCCTTGAGCGGGCGACGAGCAACGATCGTATCCGGTGTACGTCCAAGCATGTCCTTGGCTTCCTTCCCCACAGCCAACACCTTCTTGTCCGCATACGAAACAGCCACGACGGATGGCTCGTTGATGATGATCCCGCGTTTCGGGACATACACGAGCACCGTCGTGGTGCCAAGATCAATCGCAATCTTTTTCGAAAACATAGGGACAGAGGTTCGCAGGGTCTCAGGTTCGCAGAACCACGGTTCCATTTCCCTACAACCCTACTTCAAATTCTAGATCCTGATCTAATTTTGTACTCAACTCATACGTGCCGTCACCCCACTTGCCAGAATCCTCACTTGGCACAGCCGTCGAGACAGTCTTATCAAAATCAAGTTTGAGCGTCAACGCATGTGCCGCGGCTCCCATTTGCTTCTGGATATGCAATTTATAGACACCAGACTTGATGGCTGAAACCACACTTGGGGCTAATTCGTATTCAAACACAAGCGTCTGACTCTCCCCTGGTTCAACGGAAGTAAAACACCCAACCCACGACAGCCCAAGTTCTTCTCCCACTTGTGGTTCTGCTGATTTTGCCGATGGATTTTTCAACGCGTCATCTTGCAAGCATCCTTCTGCTCGAACAAACCGCGTGCCGTGTGGAGCGTAAAGCCGAGTGTAGGTGCGATACCGTGTGGTCTTCCAATCAAACGAACCTGTGTGGTCATACCGAATGCTCGTTCGGCCAATGTACTGTCCACTATTGTTGCGATAGATGTCGTAGGTGATGGATCGCCGCACAACAGGATCGGACTTAAGACTCGCCAAGTTTGCATCCACAACAAACTGAAAATCTGATTCCTCCGGATCTATCACTCGTCCACCCCACCCAACCGTTGTTAGCACATCCTCAATGGATTGGTCCTGACTGTAAAGAGCTATTTGCTTCGTTTCAAATCCAAGCACAAAGGCGTCCGCCAACAACGAGAGTTGTTCAAATGGAAGCGCAAACAATTTTGCCTTTAATCCATTCACCAAATCTGCAATGATTTCTTTACGCTGCGTTTCTGGAATCCCTTGGCCTTGGTAGCCAATTTCCACCTGATATTCGAGTCGATCAAGCACATTCTCTGCTGTAAACGTCTGACCACCTGCGTCCACGGAACCTGTGAGCAGGAGGAGTTGCGACAAAAAGGTTGGTGTTAATCCAATCACACCACCAAACGTAGTTGTCTGCATGCTCGCATCGCGAACTTCAACTGGCACTCGTTCAACTTCTGCACTATAAAGACGTAAAGCCTGTTGCGCACTCACCGCGAAATCAGCGGACCAATTGCTGTCTCGAAACCACCACTCCGTGGCGGCGTTATAGCGTGCCAATGGATCCGGTGGTGTGAGCGATGTGTCCCGAATCGTTGCACGATCGAGTGCGTAACTATCTTGCGTGAGAAGCGTTTTGATGTCTCCGTCTTGTACACGCAGAATGCCATACGACCCAATAAACCCTCCGCCTGGTCGCAACTCTGCGTTGTTGAGAAGGAGCACAAGATACGCTCGTTCCTGATCGAGCCCTGCAAAAGATGGAAGGAGTTTCGCGGCAATGGCAAAGGAGTGCAACAAACTCTGTGCTTCCGCCAATCGCTGGTCGATGGGGTCGAGGGCATCCAAAATAGGACCGACCACTCCCTCACGAGAAATATCAGACAGTTCCGCACGCACAATCGCAATACGAGCCGCGACGAGTTCCATGTCTGGTCCTGCGGCGGAAAGCCGAAGAAGAATGGCACGTTTTGTTTCTGCGGGAAATTCATCAAAACGCAAACTTGGTTCCACACCCTCGGACATGGCTTGAATTTGTTCTTCTGAAAGCCCCGTCAGTCCAATGAGCTCGTCGCCAAGCGAAGCAACGAGTTCGAGAGCCTCTGTAACATCACGGCCGGCCTGAATTATTTGTTGGGCAGCCACAACCTGTGTGCCAACCCAAGGAAGAACCGCCATTGGTCGCGTCCAAACAAACGCACGGTCCGCCCGATCGAAAGCAGAAGTTGCAATCACGAGTTCATCCTGTGTAGATCCGAAATCAAATGCTTGCGCTGCTTCTTTTGCTCGTTCAATAGCGTCACGACCATCGAGCACTGCGGCGACTACTTGCCCAACCGAAACAGCAACCACAGCCAGCCAAACGACCACAACACTTCCCACCATCCATACCCCAAACGCAACACGTCGGCGTCGCGCATGCGGCCGGTGAATCTCGGAAGGTTCTATTTGGTGAAGGAAGTTGGCTGAGTGAGACATGTGTGTGGATTCTTCTCTCCTCGATACTTCTTAAAGTAGTATACCGCACTCCGGAGTTGAATGCGCGTGAGTGGTTTGAAAAGCTGACGGAAAAAATGCCCTTCGGCGGTCTCACGACGGTGATAATGAATCATCGTTGCCTCCGGGTTATAGATGACACGCCAGCCCGCTTTCCAGAATCGACGGCAAAAATCCTGATCTTCAAAATACACAAAATACGCCGGGTCAAATCCGCCCACCATATCCAACGCCTTCCTCCGCACCAACATTGCCGCCCCGAGCAAATAGTCTACATCACGTGCTTCTGCATGATCCCACTCGTTCATGAGATAGGCGCCCAGATGACGCTTCGCAAACGGAAGTGATCGCAATAAGGGGATGCGGCGATAGAGGACTGTTTTGGGCTCCATGAATCGGTAACAACTTGCTTGCAAGCTCCCATCCGGATTGTTTAAACGAGGCCCAACCATTCCCACATCCGTTCGAGCATCCATAAACGCAACCAGTTTTTCCAAAGATCCTTCCGACAAAATAATATCCGGATTAAAGACAAGCAAATAGCGTCCAGTGGCCCGAGCAAAACCCGTATTCATTCCAACCCCGAACCCAAGGTTCTTCTCGTTGACGACGAGCTGCACCTCAGGAAATTCTCTTCGCACTGTTTCCACACATCCACGCTTCACATCGTTCTCCACCACAATCACTTCGTAAGAAACATGAAGATTCGCCCGTCGAATTCCCTTCAGCGTCTGACGCAAAAGTCGAGGGGTGTTGTAGTGGACGATGATAATGGAAACGTCGAGCATAGGTTTCGTTGTATTCGAGAGATTCTTCGTTGCTTCGCTCCTCTGGATGACGTTAGTAGTGAGTGAGAAGCACGTACGGCGGAGCCGGAGAGCTAGGGGCCCCATAACCTGTGACTCATTGCGACTCACCGGAACCACGCTCGCATTTGCTTCGCGGTTGTGCGTTTTTGCTCGAGATGAAAACGACGTTTTTTCCACATTTTCGGCAACAATCCAACAGCCGCCACGCTCGCAAACATATTACGCGGTTCAAACAACAGGACGTACACAAATCGTCGTAATTCGAACCAGAGAATCCACGGCCAAGCGAACAACACATTCACCAATCGCTCGTTCTTAAACAGCATGAGCCAGTGATTGCGTGTGGAGTAATAATTGCGCATCATCGACTTTCCTCGTCGATTTTTAATGCGCTCAAACCATCCCATCTTCTCTTTCCCATAAGCCCCTCGATAGTGGTACGCCACCGCCAATGGCAGATACCAAGCCGCCCACCCTTGTGTTCGCAATCGCCAAGCCAGATCGACATCCTCCTTATACAAATAAAAATCCTGATCAAAAAACTCGTCGCGATAACGCACATCTTGCAGCGCGGAGGCGCGATACATCGAAAGGGCCGCCGTCACCCCAAACACTTCTTCCTCTTGGTCATATTGCCCCGCATCTAGCTCCCCAGCTCCACGGTCCGTCACGGTTCGATTTCGATGCGCAGCCAAGGCCGTCGAATCAATCCGTTCAGAACGTACGATTTCTTTCAACGATTCATCTCCGCCATTTTCCGTGTATGCCCGCAACAACTTGCCTCCAAACGACCCAGCCTCCGGATGCGCTTCTGCACCCTTCACCATCTCTTCGAGGAATGTTGGTGTCATGATGACATCGGGATTTGTCGCCAGAATAAACCGGTCTTCAAGCTGTTCGTTTCCCCATCGCTCAAGCGCATACCGTACCGCCTGGTTGTGTGCCGGCGAAAACCCTAAGTTTCGCGCATTGCGCAAAATTGTCACTTGAGGAAAATGCTCACGCACGTACGTCTCCACTCCATCCACAGATCCGTTGTCGATAAACAAAACGTTAAAATCCGTAAACCTGGACGCATAAATCGACCGGAGTAAATCCGGGATAAACACCATCGAATTCCAACAAACAACGTGAATGGAGATGCGGGGATACATACCTAGCGTTTCTTCGCGGTCACATTAAATCCAAGATATTTTCCGAGCATTAAGCGTGTCTGTGCATCAATGGCGGGAAACGCTCCAAACAAGATGAAGGTCACCGGCAATAACGCCCACTGAATAAACATCACGATCCAGATCCCCTTGCCCACGTGTTTTGGTCGCGCCGGCAACAACGTGAACGACAATGCACCAGAAACAAACACCCCGAGCATCGACAAGCGCATCAACCACTCAAGCGTAAACGGAGCGGCCTGCACAAGCGCACTCCCCTGGTCGCCCGCTAATTTTAGAGGCAACCAACCAAGGATAAAAATGAGCAGTGGTGCTGTTGCCCACGTATACATCCCCTCAATGTGGTTGAACAAATACTTAAACTTTTTTGCCCGTGGAATGAGCGGATCGGCACGAAAGACATCGATCATGTACGGCAAGTGCTCTACGCCCCAAGCCCAGCGACGCATTTGTTTGTACAGTGCAACAAGTGCCTGTCCGTACGTCTGTCCGGTCACCGTATCCATCGACACAGGCATAAACATCGGCACCACACGATAATCACCGTGATACTGCACAAACGCTTGCATAAAAATGCGTGAGTCCTCCGTCACGATGTCTTTTTGCCAAAACCCAACGTCCTTCAACATTTTCCATGGCATCGAATGCGAAGAGAATGTCCAAAGTCGTTCTGGTCGAGCTAACTCTGTCAGGATCCAAAACGTTGTACCGAACGCCGCTGTGCGAACAGGAGCGGGTGAGGTCCAAATGTTGTTTGAAAAAAGAGCAACCGGTTGATAGGACGCACGCGTTGGGTTTGGAACCGTGCAGTACAGGTACGTGAGATAGCTGAAGTACTGAGGATGAACGATCGTGTCGACATCGAATGAAGAAACAACGACGTCTTCGTCTGACAGTTCTGGAAACTCCAAGCTGAGCACTTCAGCAGTACGATGCGCGGCCCAGTGCAAATTCGAGCCTTTGCCACGAATCTCATCCGGAAGGTTCGTTGGATGAATCGTGATGATGATTTTCTTAAACACGGATCCAAACTCACGCTGCACCAAGTCTGCATTCCGCTGAAACCGTACCGCATCCACTTCTTCTCCTGCCAGAACAATGATGATTCGATCTTTTGGAAACTCGCTTTCGCGAATCGTACGAAGCGTTTCGCGAATGATGTTCATTTCTTCTCGAAGTGTTGGGAGAAAAACCACGTGAACAATCTCCTTCGACATTGGAAGATCAACAAGTTTTGCTGTCCAATTCGTGGCGCTGGTTTGTCGATATTCGCGGTAGGCGCTCATCAAATGAATCACGAAGTAAACAACACGCAACAACCAAAATAAATCAAAGACGAGAATGAACACGATCACGACAGCAGGGGCCACAAACGAAAGACCGATTGCCAAGAAGAGGGTGCTCCAGACGAGCACCCCCGGGACCATTTCCCAAAATCGATTGTGGCCAAGCGCCGCGGACACAGCCATTATTCTGCCGAAGAAATATCTTTGCGAAGACGGTCGAGCACACGCGCCGCATGGTCACGTCCTCCGAGGCCAAACGCGAGTCCACCCGCAAGCGACAACATGGCCACCAACCCCGTAAACAATGTACGGATCAACTCGGGTGCAATTTGCAACTGCACGAGCGCAGCCATGAAACTGAATACAAGAATCGACCATTTAGCAATGCCGGAAAGGAAACTCGCCGAAGCAAGTTCTGCGGCTTCCACCGACTTCTTCACCACGTTACGCACGAAGTTTGCTAGCAAAATTCCTGAAAGCAAGATGATGACGGAAATAATCACGTTTGGTAGGTACAGCACCACCTGCTTGAGATAGTCCGTCACCTGTTCCCAGCCCAAGATATCTGTTGCAGCAATAAGAGCAACGATGACGAAGAACCATTTGACGATCCAACCAAGGAGCTTACCCACATCCAAATGGAGTCCAACACGTTCGAGCGCCGCCTTAAATTCCACGCGGGCAAACAACTCATTAATCCGCAACATCGTGACGAGTTTAATCACGAGATGACTAAGCGCATACGCCACAAGAAGACCTGCCAAAAAGACAACCGCAGCACCGAGTACGTTTGGAAGATATGCTAAGATGGTATCCCACAAATTCAGTACAGACGCCTGGAGCACGTTCACAGCTTGAGTAGCCATACATCAGGAGGTTAGAAGTTTTAGGTGTGAGGTGAAAGGGTTGGTGAGGTGATGTGCGGTGGTCGGTCGTAGAGTGGATACACTGGTCGGTCAACTGGTTGATCTTTGATCCGTTGCTCCAAGCCAGTAAGCAGCGCCACGAGAGGTAACCGCTCGGGATTTGGAAGATCTACTACGGGAACACGCAAGGCAAACGCCATGCTATTTGCTACGGTAACCGATATTCGTGCAGATGTGAACGACCCTGGTCCAGACACGACACCAATCCCTCGTAGATCCTCCAGAACGACTCCCCAGCGTTTTAGACACGTATCAAGAGTGAACAATAGCTGTTCTGGGGTGATTATTTCTGACTGTTCCTCCACAAGGCAGCCATCTTTCCAGAGTCCAAACGTCGCTTTTCTCAAGTCCTGAGAGGCAATGAGCAGAATGGTCATACAGGACCCACTCGATCGACCATGATAATTTTATCTCCTTCCAAAATGGAGAAGAGAAAGCGGTCTGTCACCTGACGACGGTACAAGTACTCCTCTTTCTTCATGAGGGTGTAGTTGATCTCGTGACTGAGTTCCGACTCAAAGTGCATCACAAGTTTTTGCAACGCTTTCGTGTCAATTTCTCCTACAATCAAAATATCTGTACCAACATCGGTATTGCCCGTAAACCGACCTGTGAACACAAGGAAATCGATTGTTCCTTTCTCATCGATCTCCTGAACAAGATTGTTCTTCAAAAGTAAGTTTGCCTTCTTGAAGAGATTTCGGAGGTCTTCAAAAATCACGAAGTCTTTATTCGCTTGGTAGTATTTTTTCTTTTCTGCAAGTGAGGCTCCAGCCAACGGTGTGTGTGCGGCGTCCCCACATTCCACCACGGCTCCAAATTCAACCAAGTTTTGCAGTTCGCGTCGGACAGAATTAAGCTGCGCATCAATGCGTCGAGTCAATTCACGAACAAAAAACGCCTGGTCGGGATTTTGTAAAAACAAAGCCAACAGGCGTGCCCTGGTCTTTGAACCAAACAGCTGTTCAAGTTTGAATCCCATTTTCGACTCTGCCATAGGGTGGACTCTATCCCCCACTGTTGCGGCCGCGATTTCCTTAGGTATAATGTACATGCTATGTCACTCCTAATCAAGGCCGCCGAATTTCAGGATCCAGGACCGGACAAGAAAGGAATGGGAGCAGCCATATTAGTTCCGCTTGAAGGACGGAATGGTTTTGCCTTCGCTTTGTGTACAATTGAGACCAAATCAGAAGATGGAGGGCGAGCGATCCAGCTCATACATGAACACATGGAGCGTTTGGCGAGTGCGTTTGGACGCGACGCAAACCCACAACATCGCTTCGAACAATTTTTGAGCGCACTCAATGAACAGGTCGCTGAACAGGTTCGAGATGGAGCTTGGAATATCGCCATTCAAAAATTTCACGCCCTTGTGGGTGTTGCCTGCGAACACCAAATGTATCTTTCTGGTACAGGTGACCTTACCGCGCTTTTTTTGCACCGAACCCCTCAGCAGCGTTACCAAGTTTATAATCTATTCCGGAGTATTCAAACAGAGCAGTCGCTCCCAACGTGGGAGAAAGCATTCGCTATTGTGCTTGACGGAGAACTACATCCAGGCGACGTCCTTTGTGTTTCAAACTTGGATTTGCCTCGCGTAGTTTCACAAGATGAATTAAACGCCATTCTTGCCACTCTCCCACCCACATCCGCAACAGCAAAAATTCGGCAGTACTTCCCTGCCGTCGCACCGCTGCGCATGGTTATTGTGCAGGCAGCAAGTGCGGAAACACCTGTCATTGAATCAGCCCAGGCACTCACACGTGTTTCCGTTGAACAGATGAACGAGACAGAAGCCACCACATCAAACTTGCTCGACGACCAGACACCGCGGCCACTGCAAACACTCGCTGCCAGCATTCGTTCACTCTTGAGCCGAAACTCAAACCAACGATTATCACCAAGTGTTCAGCAAAAAACCCTCGCAAAAACAACTTCACGTACAGCCGCGCATCTCCTCCTTTCAACCGGAACCACCTTGTTGCACACAGCAAAACGCGGAGCAAATGAAGGAGCGAGGGTTGCAGAAACCATTCGTCGCATGGGCGGATTAAAAGCCACTCTGCGAACCGTCGCGACTCGTGTCCGCGAACGTGGTTTTCATCTCCATCGACGCTATAAAACACTTCCGGCCACTTCCAAATACTTAATATTCGGAGCCCTTGGAGTCCTGTGTATTTTTGCGGTAAGCATTTCTTTCGTCGGTCGTGCTCGCGAGCGCGACGCGGCCGAAGCGCTTTACGTACAACACGCGAAAAGTATTGAAACAACCATCGAACGTGCTGCCGGCGCCATCATCTATCACGACGAAACACAAGCACGCACGCTCTACGCCGAAGCCCTCACAAAAACAAATTCTCTTCCAACGGACACCCCTGAACATCAAGCAGACGCAGAACGCTTCCGCAAACTAATCGCCACAGCCATGGACGAACTCCGGCATCTCACCAACATTCCTTCACCAACGCTCGCGAGCGACCTCTCTACCCTTGCGCCAGATCTGACAGGCCGTGTTCTAACAACCATTGGTGGTGCTGTATACGTTTTTGGCTCAGACAAACGCGTGTACCGTTACGACGGTTCGACCCAAGCCTTTGTGCTCGCGTCCACGGGCGAAGCAAGCATTGGGGTGCCACTGGCTTCCTCTTCCGAAGATGGAACAACCTTATTGCTCGACGACCGTCCTGGCCTCAGTGCCTACGTCGCTTCTACTTCCCTTCTTTCCATCACCGATCTCGCCCCCGCTGCCGGCCAACGCTGGACCGACCTCGCACTCTACGGCAACCGCGTGTACGTCCTTGAACCGTCCAGCAACCAAATCATGCGCTATTCCCCCGCCGGAGCCGGATACACCACCGGAGCGACGTGGATTAAAACACGCAGTACAGATTTGTCCGACGCTGTTTCCATCGCCATCGACGGCACAGTATTTGTTCTCAAAGGCAACGGCAGCATCGTACGCTTCGTCGCCGGAAGCGAAACCAGCTGGGCCACTCCTGCCATCGATCCAGCTCTCACAAGTCCAACCGACATCTGGACCGCTCCTGAGTCTGCTTTCGTCTACGTCCTCGAACCCGCTACCCAACGCCTCGTCATCCTCAAAAAAGACGACGGTTCTTTGGTCGCCCAATACCGCTCCGACGCCTGGAGCGGTCTGAGCGACTTCCTGGTGGACGAAACAAATAAAACGATCTACCTCGTCGCAGGCTCAAAAATGTACTCAATCACTGCGAGCTACATAAAATAAACACATGCAAAAACCGCCCGGAGGCGGTTTTTGATTTGTGCTTATTTGATGTTAACCGTTGCACCTGCTTCGACGAGTTTTTTCTTCATGTCTTCGGCAGCGGCTTTGTCGACTCCTGCTTTCACCACCTTTGGAGCAGCGTCCACGAGGTCCTTGGCTTCCTTCAAACCGAGGCCAGTCACTTCGCGCACCACTTTGATGACACCGATCTTGTTGTCGCCACACGCAGCGAGTTCAACATCGAACGAGGTCTTCTCTTCTGCAGCGGCTGCACCAGCAGCTGGAGCAGCGGCCATCATCATGGCTGGAGCAGCGGCGGAAACACCAAACTTTTCTTCGAGCACTTTCACAAGTTCGGAAAGGTCGATCACGGACATCTTTTCAATCTCAGAGACGAGAGCCTGAAACTTTGCTGGCACCTCGACCACTTTGGTTTCGTCGGACATAGTTGTGAATTGGGGGTTCTCAGGTTCGAAGGTTCTCAGGTCCTCAGGACCAAACATGGCCCTGGCACCTGCGACCCTGCGCACCTGCGGCCCTTGTGATTAAACAGCTGCTTTCTTATCTTTCACCGCACCAAGGACAGTGACGAGCCCACGCAGGTTGCCGGCAAGGACGTTGACGAAGCCGGAGACTGGAGCGTTGAGCGTGCCTACCAACTTGGCGAGCAATTCTTGTTTGCTTGGGAGGGTTGCGAGGACCTTCACAGCTTGACCGTCTACCAGCTTTCCTTCGAGGACTCCTCCAACCATTTTCATGGTTTGACGATCCTTGATGAAAGCGGCGACGATTTTTGCAGCGGACACCTCGTCTTGAGAACCGACTGAGGTCAAGATGCTGCCTTGCAGTCCATCCATCTCCGCAGTGATTCCAGCTTCTTTCAAAGCACGAACGAGCAGTGTCTTTTTGGCAACAAATGAAGTGACTCCGACTTCGCGACCCTTCGTACGCAATTTGTCAGCGTCTTCCATGGTGAACCCGGAAATTTGGGTGAACACCGCGGCCTTCATGTCTCCAAAATGCCCCGCAAGCTCAGAAACAATTTCTTCTTTTTGTGCGCGCGATTTTGGCATAGGTTCGACCTTTATAAGATCTTCCCATTTTGGCGATCTGCTCGGGCTTCGACTGCCCATTGGCTCACCGTAGCTCTGCTACGCCTCGCCAATGTTTGCCTCCAGCCATTCGCATCTTATCCAAGCGGGAAACATCTTCGTGTAAAAAAATCTCCGAACCAAGGCTCGCAGAACTACAGAAAATCCTAGGATATTCTGCCTCGACGGGACTTATGATTCCCAGCCACTTTAGTGACGTCAGGTTTCAACCCGTTTTCTACGGCGTAGGTTGGCCCTAGAGTATAAAAAGACGGTCTTTGTGTCAAGACCGCTTGGGGCACAATGATTCGTGTGCCGAGATAAGGACTTCCATGCGACGACGTACGCGAGTGTACTGATTGGACCACGGACCGTAGAGCTGCTCCGTGAACCACGTTTCGTCAGCGTTCTCAGGAACACAAAACGGGAGGAGAACATCACTGAAAAGCGAACGCGAACCTACGGCTTGACGAACCATCGCCACTCCATCTTGTTCACGCATTGGAAGAAGGACGAGACGCACAGAATCTTCTGCACGGATGAAGAGTGTCCCTTGAGGAACGACGAATGTGGACGGCAGCGCCAACAATTCAAGCGCCCACGCCGGGCGAAATTCTGAGTGACTCCACCACCGGAGAAGATCTGCAAAGCGATCGCTGTCCACCATCGCACGTGGATCGTCAAGCGTTCGCGTGAGGGCAAATCCGTACTGTTTCCAGGATTCCACGAGGGGGCGACCGAACAGTTGAACCTGATGTCGAACCTTGCAGATGTCTGCAAGAATGCGCTCGATCAGCACATCTTCTGTTTCCTCATCGTCCACTACAACGAGTGTGATAAGAGCCACGCCACGTTTGCCACGGGCGTATCCTGCAAGAAACTTGTCGGCATAGTGCTGAGAACTTTTCACCTGAACGTACACAGTTCCAACGTCCGTGACGCACACCACATCGCGACCGAACTGATCCTCAAGCGGAGTCGCTTTTCGCGCCGCGTGCAGCCACGTCGGATCACCAATACGGCGAAGCAGAAGACCCAGCACCCGCTCTTCATTTCGCACACCTTTCAACCTCTTTGCATCTCCCGAACGAACCCGAAGTTCACGAGTCATTTCCACCTCCTCGTACGCATTTAAGCCAGATTTTATTTACGTGTCAACGCATTCAACTTGAATTCAACTTCAAAGTACAGCACCTAAAGAGAATCGCACTGATTCTCGATCATTGCCGCAGAATGCTCTGTCGACAATTTCGACAAAAATGATTCGATGCTTTCGTGACCAGCCTTTACAGGAGCTGTCTCAGACCGAATCTCTTCTAAATCCGTTTGCCCATCACCGTCTGTATCAGCGCTCGAACTGGCACTATGCCAAAAATTCCGTTCGATCCTGTCCGCGAGACCGTCCGTATCTGTGCCCTACCCGATCAACGTTCCGCGGAACGACTTCCCTTTCAGAAGCGCATCGAGGTTCGCCAGGTTCTTGCCATTGAGTAACACCGCCTGAATGCGCGACCCATGCGCTAAACGAGACGCCACTGGGTCAAATGGCACATTCAT
>SXGU01034239.1_pt1 | contig 15201 bp, 12 predicted proteins | sample 3174531 | NCBI WGS metagenome assembly SXGU01 (sample SAMN11356863, study PRJNA531348) | freshwater metagenome | isolation source: freshwater sample F1-140 | place: China: Fuxian Lake, Yuxi | collected 2017-12-25
CAACATCATGACAGTCACCGAGGGTGGATTCCGTGATTGGGGCTACGAAGTGGCTAAACAAGAAGTCGGTGCAGTAGAAATCGACGGCGGCCCATGGTGTAAGTTGCCTAACGGCATCATCATTAAAGATTGCATCGCCGATGCCTTCTTACAAGAAATTTTATTGCACCCGCAAGACTACGACGTGGTGGCCACCCTCAACTTAAACGGGGATTACGTAAGCGATGCATTGGCCGCCCAAGTCGGTGGCATAGGCATAGCCCCGGGAGCCAACTTAAGTGACACGGTAGCCATGTTTGAAGCCACGCACGGCACGGCTCCAAAAATTGCCGGCAAAGACCTGGCCAACCCAAGCTCCATCATCCTCTCTGCCGAAATGATGTTGCGTCACCTAGCTTGGACGGAAGCCGCTGATTTGGTTCTACAAGGTGTAGCCAAAGCCATTTTGGCCAAACGTGTTACCGGGGACTTTGCTAGCGAAATGCAAGGCGCCAGCCAAGTAGGCACAGCACAATTCGCCGATGAAATCATTGCACACATGTAAGCAAGAGCAGCAGGGCCTTATTAAACAAGGCCCTGCTGCATGCCATACGCGAGGATAAGCTGCCCGATTGTTTAGTAATGGTTTACAATGAATTCACTCAAGCTTAATTAGCCCAACCTATTATTCGCTTCCAACTTTATGGCCACTCCTGCCCCTCCAATTAAACTGAGCGGTTTAGCGCGATCGCTGATACAGGAAAAGTTACTCAGCGAAGACGAGGCACAAGCCATACAAATGCAAGCCAACGCGGTAACAAACCCCTTCATTAGCCAACTGATATTAAGCAAAAATTAAGTCCGCACATCATCGCGCAAAGCGCTGCGCAGGCGTTTGGTTTACCTTATTTCGATTTAGATGCCTTAGATGAAACGCACTTACCCAGCAAACAAATCGACCTTCATTTGATGCAAGCGCATAAGGTTATGGGCCTGCAAGTTCGCCACAACACCCTGTTTGTTGCGGTATCCGACCCAACCAACCTGCACGCACTGGACAGCGTGCAATTTTTAATGGGCATGAATTTATCGCCGGTGGTGGTGGAAGACGACAAACTGAGCAACTGGATAGCCAAGCTGGTTGAACGTAGTGACCTTGGCATGCAATCCTATGATTTAGCCGATGAGGATTTTGGGGTCTTGGAAGTTGCCGACCTGTCCAACGAAAAAACCGAGCCGCCAAGCCAAGACATTGACGATGCCCCCGTGGTCAAATTTTTAAATAAAATGCTGATCGATGCCATCCACATGGGCGCATCCGATTTGCATTTTGAACCTTATGAAAAATTTTATCGGGTACGCTACCGGGTAGACGGCATCTTAAGAGAAATTAAGCAAGCCCCGCTGGCCATTCGCGAAAAATTGGCTTCGCGCATCAAAGTCATCTCCAATATGGATATTTCTGAAAAGCGCATTCCACAAGATGGCCGCATGAAGTTGGCGCTATCGAAAACGCGCAGTATCGATTTTCGTGTCAGCACCTTACCCATGTTACATGGCGAAAAAATTGTCATGCGCATTTTAGACCCGGCCAGCGCCAATTTAGGCATCGATGCCTTGGGCTACGAGCCTGAACAAAAAGCCGCGCTGCTGCATGCCATCCACCGCCCCTACGGCTTGGTATTGGTCACCGGACCAACCGGCTCTGGCAAGACCGTGTCACTGTATGGCTGCCTTACTATTTTGAATAACCCCGGCGTGAATATCGCCACGGCTGAAGACCCTTGCGAAATACCCTTAGCTGGCATTAACCAGGTTAATGTAAATGACAAGCAAGGCTTAAGCTTTGCCACCGCACTTAGGGCTTTTTTAAGGCAAGACCCAGACATCATCATGGTGGGGGAAATCCGTGATTTAGAAACGGCCGACATGGCCATCAAAGCGGCTTCAACTGGCCACATGGTGTTATCCACCTTGCACACCAATGATGCCCCGTCGGCATTGACTCGCTTGCTCAATATGGGGGTTGCACCATTTAACATCGCTGCTGCGGTATCGCTTATCACCGCCCAACGCCTAGCTCGCCGACTATGCCCCAGTTGCAAAGTGCCCATGGATGTGCCAAAAGAAGCCTTGCTGGGCTTGGGTTTTAACGAACAGGACTTGGATGGCAGTTGGCAACTCTACGGCCCTAAAACAGGCGGCTGCCCGCATTGCAACGATGGCTACAAAGGCCGTGTAGGCATATACCAAGTCATGCCAATTAGCGATGCAATCAGCCGCATTATTTTAAAAAATGGCTCAGCACAAGACATCGCTGACCAAGCCAAACTAGAAGGCGTCAAGGATTTACGCCTTGCCGGCTTAGAAAAAGTAAAACAAGGCTTAACATCGATAGCCGAAATCGAAAGCTGCACCAATGAATAATAGGCAATGCCAGCATGGCCACTAGCCCAGCAAAGAAAGATGCCTTGTATGCCTGGGAAGGCAAGGATAAAAAAGGCAAACTCCTTAAAGGAGAGATGCGTGCGGTTGGCGATGCCTATGTCAAAGCCACCTTGCGGCGCCAAGGAATCAGTGTAAGCAAGCTTAAAAAAGTCAGCAGTTTTGCTAACAAGGGATCGGTCAGCGATAAAGACATCACTTTATTTACCCGCCAGCTCGCCACCATGATGAAAGCCGGTGTGCCTTTGTTGCAATGCTTTGACATCGTCGGCAAAGGCCACAACAACCCAGCCGTGGCAAAATTACTTATGGCCATCAAAGCCGATGTCGAAACCGGCAGCAGCATGAGTGCGGCGTTTCGAAAATACCCATTGCAGTTTGACGCCTTATATTGCAACCTGATTGCTGCCGGCGAACAAGCCGGCATCTTGGATACCTTGCTAGATAGATTGGCCACCTACAAAGAAAAGATTTTGGCGATCAAGGCTAAGATTAAATCGGCCTTGGTCTACCCCGCGGCCATCCTTGCCGTGGCATTCATCATAATCAGCGTCATCATGATTTTTGTTATTCCCGCCTTCAAAACTTTATTTGACAGCTTCGGCGCAGATTTGCCACTGCCAACCTTAGTGGTAATGGCCATTTCCGATGCGTTTGTGGCTTGGTGGTGGGCGATTTTCAGCTTACTAGGGGGCGGCCTCTGGTTGTTCTTTTACACATGGAAGCGCTCGCTCAAGATGCAAGCCAGCATGGACAGGTTGGTACTGCAAATACCTATTTTTGGCCCTTTGCTGCGCAAGGCGGCAGTTGCGCGCTGGGCACGCACCTTATCCACCATGTTTGCCGCTGGGGTGCCATTGGTCGAGGCGTTGGACTCTGTAGCCGGCGCAGCGGGCAACCACGTTTACTTGCTTGCCACAAAAAACATTCAGCGTGAAATCAGCACCGGCACCAGCCTCACCGTGGCCATGCAACACAGTCAACTCTTCCCCAGCCTAGTCTTGCAAATGACCGCCATAGGCGAAGAATCGGGTTCACTAGACAGCATGCTGAGCAAAGTAGCCGACTTTTTTGAAGCCGAAGTGGACGATGCGGTTGCCGCACTTGCCAGTTTAATGGAACCCATCATCATGGTGGTGTTAGGCGTATTGATAGGCGGCTTAGTGATCGCCATGTACATGCCAATATTTAAAATGGGCGCCGTGGTTTAAACCAACTGGGCTTCAAACACCGATCTAGACAAGCTATTTCTTACTCGCGGCTTGCAAAGCCCGTTCAATTTCTTTATACGGCTGTGCCCCTAACATGCGCCGGCCATCTGAAAAAATCAGCGTGGGCGTGCTGGTAATGTCTAAAGATCGGGCCAAATCGCCGACTTTTTCCAAAGGCACCTCGCAATGGCTGGCAATTTTCGGTAATTGATTGCGCATAATCCAATCTTCCCAAGCTTTAACTCGGTTGCTGGCACACCATATGGCTTTTGACTTAGCCGGCGCATCCGGGTGCAATTGCACAATAGGATAGAGGAAAGTATAGACGGTTACGTCGTTGATGTTAGTCAATTCATTTTGCTCTAAACGCTTACAGTAAGGGCAATCCACATCGGAAAATACCACCAACTTACGGCTGCCGTTGCCTTTCACGACTTTAATGGCTTGCTCCAAAGGCAATTTAGAAAAATCGACTTTAGTCAGCTCGTCCAGACGCTCCGCGGTCAAGTCTTTTTTTGATTTCGGATCAACCAATCGGCCTTCCGCAATCAAAAATGTCATCTTTTCATCGGTGTAAACAATTTGCCCAGCCATGAACACTTCGTACAAACCGGCATAAGGTGTTTTACTCACGCTGTCCACCTTAAATTTAGGGTAGGCGGCTTCCACGGCTTTTTTAAGGCTGACCTCATCGGCCAGTGCGGTCACACTCAAGCCAGCCAACAGAGCATAAGCCATTATTTTTTTAATCATACTGTTCCTAAAATTCAATCTATCCGGTTGTGCCCAGGCAGGGCATTAAAGTTCGGTGGCATAAGCCAGTAATTTTTTCTTTATTAAACGGTGATCGGCCGCTGACCAGGCCAAATTTCTTAGGCGTTTAATCCATGGCTGGCGACTGGCAAAAACTTGGAAGAGCCCGTCAGTTAAACATTGCATCGCAAGCACATCGGCTTTTCTACGCCTAGTATAAGCTTTTAATAGTTGCTTGTCGGCCACACTTTGGTAGCTGTGTTTTTCCCGCAAACTCGCCAGCAAGTCGATTACGTCTCTAAAGCCCAGGTTAACGCCCTGACCTGCCATGGGGTGCACCTGATGAGCGGCATCCCCTACTAAAACCACGCCATCGTGGGCTATTGCCTCACAGCTTTGCATGCTTAATGGAAAAGCTTGTGGCGGACTTTGCAAGTGCATTTGGCCTAGCGCCTCGCCACCGGCTTGCATGACCGCTAAGGTAAATTCCGCATCACTTAAGTTCAGCACTTGATCGGCGTAGGCCAAGGACACCGACCAGACGATGGAAATCGTGTTATTGGGCAAAGGCAACCAGGCTAAAATAGCATGACCGGTTCGCTCATTGCCACTAAACCATTGCCTAGCCACGTTGGCGTGCGGCTTTTCCACAGTAAAATTGGCAACAATAGCACGCTGCTCATAGGATTTGTGTTGCACCGCTATCGGCAATTGTTGCCGCACCCAAGATTGACTGCCGTCGGCGGCAATCAGCAGACGGCTACTTAATTGACGGTTGTCGGCTAAAATCAGATGCGTTTTTTCGCTGGTACTGCTTAGCTTGGCGCAAGGCTGGCCAAACAAAACCGGTATACCGCTGGCTTGAATGCGTTGCAACAAAGCCCGCATCAAGGACTGGGCCTCAATGACATAGGCCAAGCATGCTGCTAAACCGTCCTCAGCTGCCAAGTTTAACGGGCTGGCATCGGCAAAAATTTGCATGCGGTCAATTTGACCGATGCGCGCTTTAGCCAACAAAGGCCACACCCCTAACGCCGTCAACCAGTTGGCATTGTTTGGGCTGATGGCGTATATGCGCGCATCCCAATGCCTTAAACCCATCGGCGTTGCCGGGTCTTGTTCGGTTGTTAGTTGGCCTGGCGCGGGGTCACGGTCCACTAAAGCCACGCTGTAGCCTGCTTCATGACAAGCCAACGCCGCCGCCAAGCCCACCAAACCGGCCCCCACCACAGTGATGTCGACACTTAAGGGCTTATTGGAGGTGGCAGTGTGTGCCTTAATCTTGACTTCTGTCATCGACCAAAACTCATCTTTCTTATTAAATGGCGTTTGACGGGCTTAAGCACATCAAACAAAGCCAACCCTGTGCTCCTGACCCCAGGCAAGCCCAATAAATCATTAGAAAATGCATTAACCAAAAAGTCGGTAAACAATACGCCGCCTTGGCTGTCTGCCTGACGCGCATTGTGATAAGCCTGCAACATAACTTGATCGCCGAGCTGGGTTGGCGGGCAGGCGGCCAAGCCAGTGGCCAGCGTAAACGCATCACGCAAACCGACATTAAAACCTTGGCCGGCTACAGGATGCATGGTCTGGGCGGCGTTGCCTATTACCACTAAATGCGCCAGGTCCTTGGTTTTTATTTGCGACAAACGCAAGGGGAAACGCAGGCGTTTGCCTACTTTTAAAAAGCGCCCCACTCTATCGCCAAACTGCAAATGAAACTGCTGTAAAAATTCCGCATCGGACCAGGCCATCCATTGCGTCACGTAATCGGCCTGACCTGTCCAAACCAAAGAAAAAGCAGCCGGCCCATTCGGTAGCAATGCCATGGGGCCGCGCTCAGTAAAGCGCTCATAAGCAATATTGCCGTGCGGCAACTCGGCCTCCACTGTGCTAATTAAGGCATCGTGGCCGTATTCTTTTGTCTCCCTGATCAGCCCAGCCATCTCACCCAGACCACGGCCGCCATCCGCCAACACCACCAATGGGCTGGTTAAACTATGCGCTTGCGCTGCATGCGTGTAACTTACCGTGGCTTGTTCAGCGCTGTGTTGTATGGCCTGGGCAGTCGCTTCAAACAAACAACTGGCCAAGGATTGCTGGCCAAGCGCTTGATACAATGCACGGCTTAAATCGCCGTAGGAAAGCACGTAACCCAAGGCCTCTTGCTGCAAATCGGCAGCCTGCAACCACGACCGACCCAGGCTGCCTTTTTGTGACACGTGTATGCTATTAATGGCCGTCGCCGATGGCGCTAATTCAGCCCAAATGCCTAGATTTTCCAGTATGCGGCGGCTACCAAACGACAAGGCCAAAGCACGGCTTTCTTGGTAAGCCGCGCTTGGTTTACGGGCTTCCAGCAACGTCGACGGCATGCCCTGCTGGGCTAGCAACAAGGCCAACGTCGCGCCCACTGGCCCACCCCCCACTATGACTATGGGGGCGGTCATGGCACGGACATCAAGGCCTCAATGTCGGCCACCGATTTAACTGCTTTTACCGTTAACACCTCACAGCCTGTTGCCGTTACCAACACGTCGTCCTCTATGCGTATACCGGTGTGCCAGAAATGCTCGGCGACATTTGCCGCTGGGCGGATATAGCAGCCCGGCTCAACGGTTAAGGTCATGCCAGGGGCCAAGCGCGCCCATTGTTGATCGCGATCCTGGTATTCCCCTACATCGTGTACATCCAAGCCCAGCCAATGGCCGGTTCTGTGCATGTAAAAGCGCCGGTAATCGCCACTTTCCAACACCGCTTGCAAACTACCCTGACACAATTTTAAATCGATAAATCCCTGTGCCAGTACCGCCAAAGCCGCTTGGTGTGGGGCATCCCAATCGTTAGCAGGGTGCACTTGGGCAATGGCTGCGCTCTGCGCGGTCAAAACCAATTCGTAGAGGTCTTTTTGCGCACCACTGAACTTGCCATTTACCGGAAAGGTGCGGCTAATGTCCGATGCATAACCGTCCAATTCGCAGCCGGCATCAATCAGAACCAAATCGCCAGCGCGCAAGAGGGCATTATTGGCGTTGTAGTGCAAGGTGCAGGCATTCGCCCCGCCTGCCACGATGCTGGTGTAGGCTGGTGCTTGCGCACCCTGCCGGTAAAATTCATGCAAGCACTCGGCTTCCAACTGGTATTCCATCATGTCAGGCTTAACGTACTGCATGGCGCGGTTGTGCGCTGTCGCCGCTATGTCAGCAGATTGACGCATTAGCGCCTGCTCAAACGGCGATTTATAAAGCCGCATGGCATCGATTAACTTGCGTGGGTCACAGACCGCATCCGGCACATTCACACCGTTTCTGCTTTGTGTAGCCAGTTTATTTAAGCAAGCGGTCAGCCTTGCATCCCACGCCGCACTCAGCCCTAGGCTAAAATACACTTTAGGCTGCTTAGCCAATAGGCTTAATAATTTCGCATCCAGCTCGTCTATGCTGTAGGCCTCATCAAAGCCAAACTGCTCGCAAGCCGCCGCTGGGCCATAACGAAAACCGTCCCAAATTTCCCGTTCTGGGTCTTTATCTCGGCAAAATAAAATGGACTTAGCTTGGCTACCTGCCAACAAAACCAAGACCGCGTCCGGCTCCTTAAATCCGGTTAAGTAGTAAAAAGAACTGTCAAACCGATAGGGATAGTGGCTATCACGGTTACGTATGGCTTCTGCCGCAGTGGGAATAATGGCGATGCCTTCGACCATGGCGCTTAGCATTTTTTGTCGCCGTGAAGAGAATTCAGCCTGTACTGGGTTCATGTGCTTACCGTCCAATGTCGATTACGCCGCAGGCGCAGGCCGAGAAAAATTCAATTGTTGATCTAAAGTGCGCAAACGCTCAGGCGTACCAATGTCATGCCAAACACCAGCATAATGGCTTGCCGTGACTTGTTGCCTAGCCATGGCCGAGCGTAACAAGGGGGCCAATTTGGCCGCTTGGCCTGCCACCACCTCAGCAAACAAACTGGGGTGATAGACGCCCACACCAGAAAAAGTAAATTTCACTGAGCCGCTTTCGGATAGATAGCCGTCCGCCATGGCAAAGTCCCCATCCGGATGTTGCGCGGGGTTGTCCACCATCAGCAAATGGGCCAAATTCGGCCATAGCTTGCCCTCTAAAGCCGCCAATTGCGCAAAATCGATCTCGCTGTAGATGTCGCCATTGACCACCAGAAAAGGCTGATCGCCCAATAAGGGCAAAGCCTTGGCAATGCCGCCAGCGGTTTCCAAGGCCTGTTGTTCGGGGCTGTATGTGATGCGCATGGCCCATAGACTGCCGTCGCCCAAAGCTTGTTCAATCTGCTCACCCAAATGCGCATGATTAATCACCACTTGTTTAAAACCAGCTTGGGCCAAGCGCTCCAAATGCCAAACAATCAGCGATTTGCCGCCCACTTTAAGCAGGGGTTTGGGGGTGGTGTCAGTCAAGGGGCGCATGCGCTCACCTCGACCGGCTGCCAGTATCATCGCCTTCATCAGAAGGTATACCCTACTTGCGGTTCAAGCTTAGCCAACTGATTAAGCAAACGCAGCAGCGGCCTTAATTCAACATAGCGCTCGCACACTTTACGCAACTGCGCCATGACCACAGGCTGGTCTTTTAGGTAGGCATGCTTGCCATCTCGGTAACTCAGCCTAGCAAATATGCCCAAGACTTTTATATGCCGCTGCGCCCCCATCCATTCAAAATCACGGTAAAACTCACTGAAATCATCCGGTACAGGCAAGCCGGCTTTCTTGGCTGGCTGCCAATAACGAACGGCACTGTCTATGATCTGCTCTTCATCCCAAGCGATATAGGCATCTTTTAACAAGGACACCAAATCGTAAGTAATGGGACCGTACACCGCGTCTTGAAAATCCAGCACACCGGGATTATTTTCCAGGGTTCGCATTAAATTGCGTGAGTGAAAATCACGGTGCACATACACCTTAGCTTGAGCGAGGATGTTGCTGTTTAAAACCGCGAAGGCATTGCTTAATACCGTTTGCTGCTCAGCACTGAGTGTCACATTAAGCTGTTTGGCCACGTACCAATCCGGAAACAACTGCATTTCGCGTGTCAATAAAGCTTCATCGTAATCGGGTAATTGCTGCGGCTGGCTGGCCAATTGCAATTTAATCAAGCTGTCGGTCGCCGCTTGATAAAGTGGCGCAACGGTCTGTGCATTTAATTGCGACAAGTAGGTGTCGTCGCCCAAATCGCTTAATAATAAAAAACCCTGACTTAAGTCTTGCGCCAACACCCGTGGCACATTTAACCCAGCCTCTAAAAAAAGTTGGGCAATGCGCACAAAGGGCGCGCAATCCTCTTGCGGCGGCGGGGCGTCCATGGCAATCAAACTGGCATGGCCCAAATGCGCTTGCGGCAAATGCACTCTAAAATAGCGCCTAAAACTGGCATCGGCCGAAGCCGTAGTAAGCTCAAAATGGGTCGATTGCAATACCTTATTTAGCCAAATGCTCAGTTGCTGCTGTCTGTCGTCCACGGTGGGTTATCCAATGTTATATAATGAGATTTTGTTGCTATGCCGGCTTAAAATTGGCTGCCTAATAGACTAGGTAAGCTAGCCTAAATAGCCATTTACTGATTGCCAAAAAGCCCTATTTGTGAGATTTTAGCATCGATAAACCCATCCTTAAAATAAAACCTCAGCCCACCCTCTGTGCCCACTTTTTCACCCTCTTTATTAGCCAACACCGCCTGCATACGAGGCGCAAGCGTGCTATGTTAAAAACTGGCTTGTTGACTGGTTTGCTCAGCACCTTATGTTGCGTAATCCCACCATGCCAAGCGGACGATGGCATTGAAGCAAATGGCAGCGTATTAATTGATGGCGATAAATTGGAGTTGCACCTAGACCGAAAAATGCGCGCCATTGGCCATGCTTCCATGAGCCGTGGCAAGCAAAGCGTGTCTGGCGATGTCATAGACTACGACCTACAAAACGACGAATTGCATGTCACGGGCAATGTGCAAATCACCCTAGACAATGCACAAATTCAAGGCTCGGAATTGCGCTTGCAACTCGCTAACAGTTTGGGCGAATTTAAAAATGCCAGTTTTAAAATGTTAAAAAATGCGCCGGTAGCGCCGGCCAACCTTAGCCCAACCACTGTGGATGACGGCGACAAAAGCCCCCTGGACTACCCAAGCAAACCCTTAAGTTCGGCCACCGACGTGCTGGGTTCCTTGTACTTAAGCACCACCTTTAGTGCCAGAAAACTCACCTCACAAGGCCGAGGCGACGCCAAAAGCGTGTTATTCGAAGGGCAAGACGTTAAACGTTTTAAAGAGGCGCGCTACACCACCTGCGCGGCCGATGTGGACGACTGGTATATCAAAGCGGATGAATTAAAACTGAACCATTACACCGAATCCGGTAGCGCCAAGAACGCCTACCTAGAAATCAAAGGCGTGAACGTACTGTATACCCCATGGCTGAATTTTTCTTACAACGACCAACGCAAAAGTGGTTTGCTGGCCCCCACTTACGGCACCACCTCGAATAGCGGGGTAGAAATAGCCGTGCCTTACTACTGGAACATCGCCCCCAACAAAGACGCCACCATCACCAGTCGCGTATTGAGCCGCCGCGGCGTGCAATTGCAAGGTGAGTTTCGTTACCTGGCAGAGAATTTCTCCGGCATGGATAACTTAGAATACCTAGCGGACGACAAGCAAACTGACCAATCCCGCTATTACCTCAACTTAAAGCACCAGCACCAATTCGAGCAAGGCTGGTCAGCCGGCTACCGCTTTGAAAAGGTATCGGATGATCAATATTTTGCTGATTTGTCCACCTTGATTACCAGTACCAGCCGAGTTAATTTGCCACAACAATTGAATGTAGACTACGTCGATGACACATGGCGCTTCAATGCACTAGCGCAACAATTTCAAACCTTGGATCAATCCTCCTATCCTTACCAACGCCTACCGCAATTGTCTTTGATTGGTGAAAAATTTTATGGCCAGCTTTACGCCAGTATGGCCAGCGAATTGGTTTCGTTTAATCGCAACCATAACGCGCCCGTTGCCGCCACCGGCACCCGAGCCACGCTCTACCCCAGCCTAAGCTTACCCATGACCCAAGCATACGGCTACCTCACGCCAAAGCTAGGGTTGCACCACACCAGTTACAGCCTGGACAACGACCCGAATGGCCACAATAGTTACCATAGAACCCTGCCCATAGCCAGCTTAGACAGTGGCTTGTTTTTCGATCGCGATTTTAAAATTGCCGACCGCGCCTACACACAAACCATAGAACCCAGGCTGTTTTACTTGTATATCCCTAATGTCAATCAAGCCGACATGCCGGTATTTGACACCAGCCAATCCGACTTGAATTTCAGTAGCCTGTTTAGCGAAAATCAATTTAACGGTAACGACAGAATCAATAACGCCAACCAACTGAGCTTGTCTTTGACCGCCCGCTTAATTGAAACCGACAGCGGCACCCAACGCCTATCGGCGACAGTGGGTCAGCGTTATTATTTTAACGAGCAAAAAGTAGCGCTGGATTACAGCGACAGCAGTGCCTACCGAAGCAGCAACAGCTCCGACATCTTAGCCGGCCTTAGCACCAACCTAAAAACCCATTGGAATGTCGATGCATTTTGGCAATACAACACCGACCAAGATAAATTCGTCAGTACCAATGTCACCAGCCGCTTTACCCCAGAGCCTGGCAAAGCCTTGAACCTTAGCTACAGTTACCGGCAGGATTCCATAGAACAAGTGGATCTATCTGGTCAGTGGCCGCTGGGTAGAGGCTGGTACGGTATAGCACGCGTCAATTATTCTTTATTAGACAAACAGGTCGTCGAAACGCTGGCTGGATTAGAGTATGATGCTGGGTGCTGGCAAACGCGAACGGTAATGCATAAAATAAGCACCGCAACTTCGGGCGACGTCTATGCTTTATTTTTCCAAGTGGAACTGGGCGGCATCGCCTCGATAGGCATCAACCCTATGCAAGTGATAGAACGCAGCATTCCCGGCTACATGCATTCAGGACGCATTCCTGAAACTTATAAACAACCTTATTACGAGTAATTATTTTGCGTATTTCTACCCTACAATTTATCAAATTTCTCAGTCTATTGGCTGGCTTAGGTCTGGCTTATCAACTTAACGCACAAGCCGCAGAAGTGGTCAAAATGGACAGGATAGTCGCCATCGTCGATCAAACCGTGGTCACCGAGCAAGAGCTAGAGAGCCGCATCGCCACGGTCACGGCCCAATTTAAAAAACAAGGGGCAGAATTACCGGCAGAAGCCATTTTACGTAAACAAATTTTAGAACGCCTGATTGCCGACACGCTGCAACTGCAATACGCAGCACAAACCGGCTTAAAGGTAGACGACAACCAATTGGATAAAACCATCAGCCGGATCGCCGAACAAAACCAATTGAGCTTGTCCCAATTTAGCGAAGCCTTGGCAAAAGACGGCGTCAGCATGAGCAAATTCCGGGCTGACATACGCAATGAAATTACCTTGGCACGCCTACGCGAAAGGGAAGTGGATGGGCGCGTCAATGTCAGCGAATCGGAAATTGATAACTTTCTAACCAGCCAAGCTGCCAGCAATGAAAATCGAGACGAATACGAGATTGCCCACTTGCTAATCCGTACGCCGGAAGAAGGCGCCACCGAAGACGTGCAAAAAGCCAAAGTCAAGGTTGACACGGCCATCAATGAGCTTAAAGCCGGCGTCAGCTTTGCCAAGGTATCGGCCAGCTTTTCCGATGCACCCAATGCCCTTGAAGGCGGCAATTTAGGCTGGAAAAATGCCACACAAATGCCCGCCTTGTTTCTGGACGCCTTAAAATCCATGCAAATTGGTGAGATTTCAGCACCATTGCGTAGCCCAAACGGCTTCCATGTCTTAAAACTAACGGGCAAGCGTGGCGGCAATTCACCCTTGGTGATACAACAAACCCATGCCCGCCATATCTTAATCAAGCTATCGGAAATCATGTCGGAAAAAGACGGCAAAATCAAAATAGACGGCATTAAAGAGCGCTTGGATAACGGTGAAAAATTTGAGGCCTTAGCCAGGCAATACTCCGAAGACAGCACCGCCTCCAACGGTGGCGACTTAAATTGGATTAATCCAGGTGACACCGTTCCGCAATTTGAAAAAGCCATGAACGAGCTTAAACAACAACAAATCAGTCCCCCAATATTGACGCAATTTGGCTGGCACTTAATACAGGTGTTAGAACGCCGCACACAAGACATGAGCAAGGAAGCGGCCAGACTTAAAGCCCGCCAAGAAATTCGCGCTAAGAAAGCCGACGAAGCCTACCAAGATTGGGTGCGCGAATTGCGTGATCGCGCTTACGTAGAGATTCGGCTTGACGATAAATTCTAATTGCCAGATTAGCTACCCAAGCGCATTTAAAGACCGAGCCATCGCGTGCCTTCCTCCCTGCCAAAAATCATCCTCAGCGCTGGCGAACCAGCCGGCATAGGCCCAGACTTGTGCGTCATGTTGGCGCAAAAAAAACTCCCTGCCGAGCTGGTGGTGATTGCCAACAGCGACTTGCTGCTTGACCGCGCCGCCCTACTCAACCTGGACTTGCGTTTGCAACCCTACGCTGCCGGTTGTGGCGAACCCCATCTGGGTGACGGCCGTTTAACCGTGTGGGAGCAAGCCCTGCCCAAACCAACCACGGCAGGCACACTCAATACGGGCAATAGCCAGTATGTACTGGATTGCTTGAGCACGGCCACGCACGCATGCCTCAATCAAGCATTCGACGCACTGGTAACGGCGCCCGTGCATAAAGGCATCATCAATGACGCGGGCATCCCGTTTAGCGGCCACACCGAATTCTTAGCAGAACTAACCGGTACCGCACAAGTGGTCATGATGTTGGTTGGCGGTGGCATGCGGGTGGCGCTGGCAACCACGCATTTAGCCCTCAAAGACGTGCCTGCGGCCATTAACGCTAACAGCCTAGAAACCACCTTACGCATTTTGCAGCAGGATTTGATAGCAAAATTTGCCATCAAACAACCGCGCATTCTAGTCGCAGGACTCAACCCCCATGCCGGTGAAGACGGCTACTTAGGCCGTGAAGAGATAGACATCATCAACCCGGTCTTAGCCAAACTGCGTGCCGAGGACATGCATTTGCTAGGTGCGCTGCCAGCCGACACCTTATTTACGCCTAAGCAGTTACAAGAGGCCGACGCCGTATTGGCGATGTACCACGACCAAGGCTTGCCGGTGCTTAAACACGCCAGCTTTGGCGCAGGCGTCAATGTCACTCTGGGCTTACCCATCATCCGCACCTCGGTCGACCATGGCACGGCCTTGGATTTAGCAGGCAGTGGCAACATCAACCTAGGCAGCATGCTGGCCGCCATCGAATTAGCCATAGACCTCAGTCAAAAAAATAAGCTGCCCAAATGAAACACGTCGCAAAAAAACGCTTTGGCCAAAACTTCCTCACCGACCAAAGCATCATCGCCAGTCTAGTGGAAGCCATCGCGCCACAAGCCGATGATTTGATGGTAGAAATAGGCCCTGGCTTGGGTGCGCTGACCAAGCCCTTGCTGCACAAACTAAAAACACTGCATGTGGTGGAAGTGGACCGCGACATCATCACTTGGATGAACAATGAGTACGCGAAACCAGCCTACGCGCATGCCAATTTAGCCATACACAATGCCGATGCCCTAAAATTTGATTTCACCAGCCTAGGTGACAATTTACGCGTCACCGGCAACCTGCCCTACAACATTTCCACGCCCATTTTATTTCACTTGCTGGCCAATATTTCGCGCGTCACCG
>SXGU01398627.1_pt1 | contig 15201 bp, 14 predicted proteins | sample 3174531 | NCBI WGS metagenome assembly SXGU01 (sample SAMN11356863, study PRJNA531348) | freshwater metagenome | isolation source: freshwater sample F1-140 | place: China: Fuxian Lake, Yuxi | collected 2017-12-25
CGTGAACACGCAACTTATGTCTGTGAACGAGCGTACGAGCGAGATTGGACTCATGAAAGCTCTCGGTGCCAGCCGTCGCAACATCTTCAGCATCTTCTCTATCGAAGCTGCTAGCATCGGTTTCTGGGGTGCCACTCTTGGCGTTACCCTAAGCATCATCATCGGTTCCATTCTGAGTGACGTGGCCTCCAAAAACTTCCTTAAAGACTTTGTGGGTTTCAAACTCATCGCCTTCCCCGTCACCCCAACCCTAATCGTCATCATCGGCATCATGTTGCTATCGTTCTTGGCCGGTGCACTGCCGTCACTCAAGGCCAGCCGACTAGACCCGATCAAAGCTTTAAGATACGAGTAATTGAAGGCTAAATGCTTAAGCTTTGGCTAACAGTCGCTTAAGCTCGTCAACAAATGGAGTGTCGGTTGTCACCATCTTATTTTCCATGGCCAAGTACCAGGCTACATAGCTAGTAAACTGAAGGACCTCGCCAACTTCATCAAGACGAGATGTGCCGGCAGCTCGATATTCGACCACATTAATCTTTTGTTTTTCAAAAATATCGGCCGTAATGTCGTAGCGCTTTTGCGTGCGAGGATGATACAGCTCAGAACGAAGCATGATGGCAACCGCGTGTCTTGCAAACTCTTGAGGGTGCTTCAAGCCTTCAAGCAGATGGTGGTTAAGCTCCGGTAAAGCAAAGTTAGTCGCAAACTGCTTACCGTTCTCATTGATACTGTTTTGAAAAATTCGTGCATTACCAGTCAGGTGCTCAGACGACACAATGATGACGCTCTTATTAGCCAGCGCGCGAGCGATGATCTTGGCGGGATTGTCTGCGTGTTTAACGTCAACAGCACAAGTATCGATAACCTCGTTCATGCAATTCATCATGCTCGTCAATTCGGCCTCCTTCACCTTGATCAAGCCAGCACGCTCCAATAAACCGAGTAAACCGATTAGCATAAACCCACCAGCAAAACGTGGTTGTCTAGCTAGATCGCCGGGGATAAACCGATACGTGGGTAGTTTGTGCTGCTTAGCAAAAGCAGCCAACGGACCGCCAGCACAAATAACCATGATTCTAGCTTTGCGTTGACGTGCTTCGGCAGCGGCGGCCAGTGTTTCTTCGGTGCTACCAGAAAAGCTCGCTAACACCACCAGTGATTTGGAATTAACGGCGGCCGGGAGCGTGTAGTCACGTACAATCGTGACCGGATACCGCAAACGATCGCTGAAAACGGCGGCCAACATTTCCGATCCAAGCGCCGACCCGCCCATGCCGCACAGAAATATATTTGAAACTTGTTTATAAGACTTAGGTACATCTAATTCGCGCGTGTCGTGCCAGGCACGACGAACTTGATCGGGCAAGCATTCGATGCCAAAACCAACATCGGCCGGGTCATACTTTTTATAAGTCGCAGCTGAATCTAGGTTCATAGTGGCTTGCCAATGTATTCGGTAAGGGTGGCACGTTGGCTAACGTCGCCTATCAGGACGGCACCCACGAGTTTACCATCACGGAAGAAAAGTTCCTGCGAGGCGTCCTCAGTGGCTAGGCCAACTCGGATGTCATCGGCCTGGTCGCGATTAATATCGCCCAGGAAAACGATGTGCATTCCCAGTAAATTCGTAGCATATGAGGACACCAGCCGGAAAGCCGTCCTCTCCCCAGCCATGGTAGCACCCACGGCCCGACCCTGCATCTGGGCGTTCATCCAGTTGGCATAGCGGACACGGCGATTAACCACGGTGTCGGTAAACTCGGCCACGTCACCAGCGGCATATACCCCTTCAAGCGGGGTCTCAAGGTACTCGTTCGTGAGCACGCCCTGCTCAACAGGGATCTTGGCCTCAGCCACCACCCGGCGATCGATCTCGAGGCCGATGCCGACGCCCAAAATGCGAGCTGGAAGCTCGGCGCCGTTCTGCAACTTTACGGCGCTAAGCTCGTCTTCGCCAACCAGGGCTGGCATGGGCTCATTAAAGTAAATTTTCACGCCGTGCTTCTCGGCTTGGCGAGCCAAAACGCCCTGACTGTGATCAGAAAGGATGCGTGACCAGAAACCTTTGCCGCGCATGATGATGGAAAACGGAATCTCAAAGTGCTTGAAGGCGTTGGCGTACTCGCAAGCGATAAAGCCGCCGCCGTAAATAGCCGCACAACGCTCAGCCGGCTTCAAAATGCGGACTTCACTGATGAGAGCCTTCAAATGATCGGCGTCATCAACGGTGTGAAGATAAGAAACACCACGGAGGTCGTCATGAAACAAACTGATGTCCCCGCCGGTGGTGATCAGGAGCTTATCGAAGGGCAATTCGCGGTCCTCTGAGGTGAGTACAAAACGATTTTCAAGATTGATCTCGAGCGCCCGCACCCCGGACATGAGCTCAATGTTCTTTTCCACGTACCAAGCCGGGGTGCGGATGAAAACTTTGTCGCGGATGACCTTGTCTTTGACGTAATGCGGCAACAAGACCCGCGAATAGCAGGGGTGCTGCTCTTCTTCAATGATCGTAATGCTGACCTTGGGATCGCGTTTGCGGATTTCCTCAGCTGCAGTGGTCCCCGCAATGCCGCCGCCGATGATAAGAATATTTTGCATAGGCTGGTGGCTGGTGGGACAGTAGCCTTAAAGGCTACAAACCACCCACCCACTATCACAAGTTACAACAAGGGGTAAATCTGGGTACCGTCTTCGGCAAAAATCGTAATCGCCAGGGTCGGGCAAGATTGCGCGGCCGTGATTAAATTCTCCTTCTCAGACTCGGTCATCTCGACCGTGCGCTCATAACTCGGGCCGTTAATGGCTTGGCCTGCATCAACTACTTCAGCCTTATTTTCAAGATTTAAAACAAAAAACTCCGGAGCAACCGTGACGCAACTCGCAGCGCCAATGCACAAATCGGGATCGACAACTATACGAAGTTTCATACTCGCCCTAGGATACGTTTAGCGGGACAACTGGTCAACGACTTTAGCCACGATCTTGGCGGCCTGCTTGGCCTGAGCCACGGTGGTCGGTCGACCCATAGAAAAGCGTACCGTCGAACGAACATCCGCATCATTGAGTCCGATAGCTCGAAGAACGTGACTTGGGAAGTCAGACGACTTACAGGCAGCCGCCGTCGAGCAAGCGATACCAGCGGCGTCGAGACGGATAACCATTTCTTCCCCATCAATTCCTGGGAAGGTAATATTGACGATATGTGGGGCCATTGTTGCTGAATCACCGTTAACACGAATATTTTGACAGTGTTTAAGTAGTGTCGTAAGGAAAACTTCACGAAGCTCCGAAAGGTGGTGAAAATTCGCGTTTAGCTCCACCATGGCAAGCTGGGCGGCAGCACCAAAGCCAACAATGCCAGAAACATTCTCGGTGCCGGGTCGCAAACCATACTCCTGATTACCGCCTGCCATAACCGCTCGTAACTTCGTGCCGGTTCGAACGTATAAAGCACCAACACCTTTGGGACCGTGCATTTTAGCGGACGCCAAAGTCATGAGGTCGACATGAAGTTTATCAACATCAAGTGGAACGATACCGTTGGCTTGGGCGGCGTCAGTATGAAAAAGTGTTTCGGTCTTCAAAAGACCGCGTCCGATGTCTGCAATGGGTGCTATCGTCCCGAGTTCGTTATTTATCAACATCACCGAGACCAAAATCGTGTCTGGTCTTACCGCGGCGAGCACTGCCTGAGCATCAACCTGACCGCGACCGTCAACTGGCACAAGCGTGACCTCAAAACCTTCATGCTCAAGCGCCCGCAAGGCGGCTTTATGCTCGGTCGTGACCGATACGATGTGCTTGCCGGTACCAGCATAAGCTCGAACCGCTCCCAAAATTGCCAAGTTGATGGACTCAGTCGCCCCGCTAGTAAACACGAGCTCACTCGGACGAGCCCCGATAAGCTTAGCGACACTTGAGCGAGCTGTGTCTATAGCCTGACGAACCCGAACACCGGCCGCATGGATGCTTGAAGGGTTGGCAAACTCCTCTTTCAAAAACGGCAACATCGCCTTGAAAACCCGAGGGTCAACAGGCGTAGCGGCGGCGTAATCAAGATAGATCGATTTACTCATCACAACCCCTAAAGGTAAATGCAAACATCTGCACGCTACCTGAAGCAGTTTTTAATTTCAACAAGCCGCGATGATACATGTTGGCCTTAATAAGCTGATACATGCGATGCTCTTTAAGCGTAACCGTAGCCTGGCCGTCAGGGCCGATACGGACATCTTCGCCGGCAAAATCCTTGGGGAGCGGCAAGCCGTCTAGTTCAATTTCAAGCTCCGCCGTCCGACCGTCACTCGTGCCCATAACCAAATTAACTGCAAAGGCACTGTACTTAAGAGCCAAATACTCGTTGGCAACCGCTAGCTTACGCGAATGCTCGGCGTACTCGGCCGTGATTGTCCAATGTCCGTACAGATACGGAGTGTCATCTGCATACTTATCAGTCCCGGCAAACACCTCCTCGGTGTCTGGCAAATACTCTTGTTGATTACCAAGCTTGCCTCTCAAAAAACCTAAGTAAGTCTCGGGCGTAGTGCGATAACAGGCAGCGCCACCAGCGGTGTCGTCCGGCGGTATCGGCGGCAAGTCCTTGACGCCGATATCTAGTAAAGCTTTTTGAATGGCGTTTTCAGTTTCGGCGTAGCCACCTTCGCCGATATGATCGTAAATAACGTAGCCGTCCTTATCAATCAAAAATTTACGTGGCCAGTACTGATTAGCGTATAAATTCCATAACTTGTAATCAGGGTCAAGCACCACGGCATATTCAATGCCTCCATCTTTTATGGCACGAATAACGTTTTTTTCTTCTTTCTCAAAAGCAAACTCAGGCGTGTGTACCCCGATAATAACTAGCCCACGCTTGGCATACAGTTCCTGCCAACGATTAAGCCTGGGTTGTGTTCGAATACAGTTAACGCAAGAGTACGTCCAAAAATCAAGCAGTATCACCTTGCCACGTAAACTCGGCAATGTCTGGGGGCCGCCCTGCAGCCAATTAAGACGCCCTGGAAACTCAGGGGCTCGAACGCGTGAGAAGCGATGAAGGAGCATAGCTAACTAAACAAGTTTGAGTTAGATAACTCAGACATTACTCGACCCAAGATAATACCGATAAGTGCGGCCGCAAGTGAAATACTCAACATTTCGAGACCGCTTTTAACGCGTGGTACGCCCGCTAAGTTAGCTTTCCAAATACCCAAACTGAATAAAGCCGTAATCGAAATCGCCACCGCGACCGGCAAGGCCCAAACGAGAGGTAGAAAAATGTAGGGTGTTAGCACCAGCAAGCCACCCAACATGTAAAACAGGCCCATGACTAGCCCAGCAAACATCGGACTACCAGAAGCAGCCGGAGAAAATCGGTATTCCAGACGACGAACTTCGTCTAACCACAGCTTACGCTCTTTACCAATAGCCACTATAGCGATTTTGATCTCGGCTCCAGACAACCCCTTGCGTACTAACAAGTCATGTAATGACTCCTCGTCCGTAATCCGTTCTGACAACACTCGAGTAGCGTCTTGACGTGCGCGTTCCTCGTACATTTGTACAGTTGTTTTAGATGACAAGTAGCTTCCGGCAGCCATCGAAACAGCTTCGACACACACGAGCACCACACCGGTTAGAATAACGATGTAGGGTTCACCACTCCCAACCGCTACACCGCTAACCGCACCGAGCGTAGACACAAGACTGTCCTCAAGCCCAAACACGACTTCGCGCACGCTGGCAGCGAGTTTGTCGCGTAATGTTTCTCCTGGCATATAGGCAAATTGTAGCACGGGATGCTAAAATGCCTGTAACTATCGTCTTATGTTAATTTCTGATCATTACCGCCCATTCGAACACAAGCTGGTCATCGCCGTTACTAACAACGAACGAGCCAGACTGTTGTGCGCCTTAGACCGTGAAGTGAATGAAATCGAGGTCATCGATACCCCGGACATCGCAAGCGTCGAGCGTACGCTGTCTAAACACGGCCAAGGCGAAACTGATTTTGATGCCATGAAACTCGAGCGTCTAAAAAAACTTTATGCCGCCTTGTGTGATCGCTTAAGGATTTTACTAAATCATGAAAACTACACTGAGGCCATAGTCTGCGTGCCCGAGGTTAACAAGAATATTTTTGCCGAATATCTACCTGCCGACCTGGCCAAGAAAATCACTAACATTGTGCCCAAAAATCTTGCCTCCATGGATGTTCCGCATATCGTACGTATTTTAATGGAAGGATAAATAGAGTGTTTTTACCCTGAACCATCACTGCGCACCACACCCGACTCTTGTAGCGACGGCCTATTTCTGCTAATCTCCCTTCGCTCCGCACTTGGCCGTGTGGCGAAGTGGGAACGCCGGAGTCTGCAAAACTTCTATGAGCCGGTTCGATCCCGGCCACGGCCTCCAGAAGAGCTCATAAACTTGCCCGCGACTAGTGTGGTCGGTAAGTTGATGAGCTCTTCTTATTTTCTCTTCATCGCCTACTCCTCGGTAATCTCCGGTGTAACTTCTGGTACGGTGGTAACTTTAGCCGACAGCACAATGTCTTCCGCTATTTTATAAGGCTTGTTGAGTGCTTGAGACTGGATTTCAAATTTGTATTTAGCCGTGGCTGTAACCAAGTACAGATCATAGTTATAGCGTCCGGCAGCCTGACAATCGCCGCCCTCTGCGCACAACATTACTCGGAAAAAACCGTCACCCAGGTCTTCGGCTTCAGAAGGTATAACGCGCCTTGAATCAAGGTACGTCACCAGGATACGTGTTCCGTCACCGACGACATAGGTGTCTGAGGGAGTGCTGGTTTGCGGCGCCGCGCCGGTACTTAACACCAGTGGTTTGTCAACATTTTGAATGATGATTTGATTGTCAGCACGATCAACCCCATAACTGAGTGTGATCGGATTGGTGGTTGGGTCGCTATAAGCTTCAACCATTCTCCAGCCGGCTGGTAAATCAAAGGATAAATGCCAATCCCCAACTACTGTTTTTTGACCGACAGACGGCAAAGACAAACAGCCTCCACCAACCATGATCAATAATCCGAGTGACAATAATCCTTTTTTCATAAGGGCAAAAAGATTTTTAAGGGGGTTATAGACTTCTAACCAATGTTAACACAAAACAATTTTATAAAGTGTTTTGATAAACATAAATTTTGACTGTGCGACGACCAAACAGCCTGGCATCAGCTATGTTTTCCATCCAGATATCAATATTCCTGGTGTACCTAGCGTTCATTCTGTCTTCGACCACAAAAATCTGGTCCCCGTAAATATCGGGAATGGTGATCAGGGTGCCAATCGGCAAAAAATTAGCCGCTACTACGCCATGACGAACCCGCGTACCTGAGGCTGTAATAAACGGAGTCGAGTCGGTCTGTTCTGGTACAGAATTGTAGGCCGACGCGGTCACAAATTGAATATCATACGGACCCTGGAGCTTGGACGCCGGCAAACGGCCAAAGGGTGCCAATTTATTCTGCATGGCGGCTACCGAGAGAGCGGTGGCGCGGTCATGAGTATTTCCAATCGTCCTCGCGCCGGCCGTAAGCGGCACAATAACGTAACTTAAAACCACTAATAGAATTGCGATCGCCAAACATTCAAGCGGCGCCCGGCGCACAACGCTCGGGGCTCGCATAACTAGGTTAGCCATAAAATAGAAAACCCCGGGAGTCCTCCCGAGATTTCGACAGCTAGTGTACTTTGAATGGGCGCTTTAGTCAACGTGATTGTGGTATTTTTTGCCGTTTTTAGCCATATTTAGTATCATCATCAATGATATGTATAGATACTCGCAAGGACGGCTTGGTAAACACTCTCGGACCGGCTTAGCGCGGCTCAGAGTTGGCATAAAATACCTTTGGAAGCAGATTAAACAGGGATCGGTGACCAAGAACTCGCTGCTCTTGATGTTAGCCGCCTTGCTTGGGGGAGCTATTTTGCTGCTTGGTATGTTCGCTTGGTATTCGCGTGGCTTACCAGACCCAGATACTGTTTTAAATCGTGATCTAGCCCAATCGACTAAAATTTTTGATCGAACTGGGGAGCATTTATTATACGAGATCGCTCCAGATCAAAAACGAACCTTGGTCAACATCGAGCAAATTCCCGTGTTTGTGCAACAGGCCACAATTACGGCCGAGGATCGTAATTTTTATGAGCATGACGGCATAAGTATTAAGGGCATGGTCCGAGCAGTTTTATCGAACATTATTAACCTTGATCCGACGGGCCAAGGCGCCTCCACGATTACCCAACAGTTCATCAAAAAAGCCTTTCTAACTGACGACCAAACCTACGCTCGTAAAATCAAAGAAATTGTCATCGCCATTGCGCTTGAAAAAAAGTTTGAAAAAAATGAAATTTTACAGATGTACTTGAACGAGATCCCCTACGGAGGCACAAATTATGGTGTTGAGTCGGCGGCGCAGTCTTATTTCCACAAGTCAATTGCCGACGTGTCTTTGGCCGAGGCCGCTACCTTGGCAGCACTTCCTAACCGACCTTCGACATTTCTGAATAACCCGGAGTTATTAAAAGCTCGCCGCGATTGGATTTTAGATGGCATGGTAACCGAAGGCTACATTACACAGAACGCTGCGGATAGCGCCAAAGCCGAAGACTCTCCGGTTGTTATTGCGCTCCACAACATCGAAGCCCCGCACTTTGTTTTGTGGGTAAAAGAACAACTTGAAGAAACTTATGGCGCACGTGCCACCGAAACTGGCGGACTAAAAGTCATCACGACTCTGGATTACGACAAACAGAAACTCGCCGAAGAAGCGGTGACCAATGGAGTAACGGCCAAGGGTGCAACTTATGGCTTTAATGACGCTGGCCTGGTGTCTGTTGATCCAAAAACTGGACACATTTTAGCAATGGTTGGATCGCCAGATTATTGGAACGATGATGCTGACGGACAAGTCAACGTAACTCTCCGGCCCTTGCAGCCTGGCTCCAGCATTAAGCCGCTTGTTTATGCCGCTGCCTTTGAGCGTGGCTACACACCGAACACAGTTCTTTGGGATGTAAAAACAACTTTTCCAACGGCTACCGGCAACTATGAACCAAATAATTACGACGGCAGCGAGCACGGCTACGTAACCATGCGCAAGGCCTTACAGGGGTCGCTAAATATCCCGGCTGTCAAAACTCTTTATCTGGCCGGTATTGAAAATACTTTGAATCTTGGCGAACGGCTTGGCTACTCAACTCTGCGCGACGAATATGTTGGTCTGTCCATGGTGCTCGGCGGAGTGCGTGTAACTCCATTAGAACACACCGCGGCCTACGCAGCCTTTGCGAATAACGGCATCTATCAAGAGCCGGTTAGCATTCTTAGGGTTGAGGGCACGGATGGCGAAGTGCTTGAAGAGTGGCGGGCGGAAGAAAATCCAGGCACCGAAGCCACGAACAGTAATTTAGCTGCAGTCATGTCAAACGTTTTGTCAGACAACGCCGCGCGGGCATATATTTTTGGGGCTAATAACTATTTAACCCTAAGCGGACGTCCTGCGGCCGCTAAAACTGGCACCACCAACGAGTACAAGGACGCTTGGACAGTCGGCTACACCCCAGCCATGGCTACTGGCGTGTGGGTTGGTAATGCCGACGGTACGCTTATGAAAACTAGGGCTGACGGTTCAGTGGTCGCAGCTCCCATCTGGAAAGAGTATATGGATCGCGCTTTACGCGGTACTCCCGCTGAAGCCTTTCCGCCAGCACAAATTGCGTTAACCGGAAAACCTATTCTTGACGGCAAGATCCCGACTACTACCACCGTTATAGATACGGTTTCTGGTTACTTGGCTACCGAACTCACCCCAGAACGTTATCGCAAGGAACAGGTGTGCGGAGAATACCACACGATTCTGACGTATATTGATCGAGCCAATCCCCTTGGCGACCAGCCTCGTGATCCTGCCAAAGCCGATCCGTATTACGCGCCCTGGGAGGCCGGCATTGTGGCCTTTTTGGCAAAACCCGTCCCCGAAGGCCAAGTACAGCTAGAAGCCTGCACGGCGCCCACCGAAGACGACGACGTTCATACACTGCGTAACCAGCCCGACATAAAAATCACCGAACCCAACAACAACGCAACCACCGGGCGGGTGATTGAGATCAAAACCGAAATTGAAACAAAGCGACCTTTTGGCCGTGTAGACTATTCAATTGACGGTACTTATGTTTCGACCTCCACCAGCCCACTTGGAACCACCTTGGTTTTACCGGGCTGGGTTTCTAAGGGCGAACACACACTCATCGCGGCCGCTTACGATGATGTCGATAACACCGCCCAAGACACAATTCAGATTCAAGTCAACGAACCGGGCTCCGAGGGTTCGTTCAGAATTACTAATCCCTTTCAGGGACAGGTCATTGAAAAAACTGCGCCAAATTACGTTATTGCTGTTGAGGTGCCAAGCGCTAACGATCTCGCAACGCTAAAAATTACCGCCCAGAACCTCTGGACCGGGGAAATAACCACGGTAGGAGAAACCAGCCTCGTTGGCGCAATTACTAGCATTAGTTGGAATCTCCCGTCGACCGCTCAATATACCCTGACCGCCACGGCCACCACCAGTTTAAATGGCGGAAGCACCTTGGTATCGCCACCAATTACAGTTTACGTAAAAGACCCCGTAAACAGCTCTGGTATCTTAATCGAAGAACCGCTCCCCACAACAACAGAATAGTCTGGTTTATTGCCTAATCGGCATAACAATATACAGGTAAGGCTGTCCCGTCTCTTCCTTGGGAACCACAACACACGGGTTTACACCATCAATAAGCTTGATAACAATTTTCTCAGAACTCATGGCTCCGACGCCATCAAGCAAGTATCTGTAGTTAAGGGTAACCGCGTTGTCTTCACCAATAACCTCCGCGTCCATAGCTACCGTATTTTCACCACGCCCAGTATCGGCAGCCGATAGATTAAGCTCCTTACCGCCCGCCTTGACACCAAGGCGCACATCGAATAAGCCAGCTTTGGAAAACAAACTCGTGCGCCTGACCGCCTGAATAAAAGCAGTTCTATTAATAACGATCTCGGTTTTAACGTGTTTTGGAATAATTTCGCGATAAGGCGGATAAACGCCGTCCAGCGTCCGGCTTAAAATCTCGGCGCTGCCGTAACGAAAGGCCACCTGGCTGTCTGTTAGCTCAACTTCAAGTTCTTCCGGCATTTCGGCGCTGTCTTTTAGAACGCCAATAATGCGTCGTAATTCTGCTAAGGTACGGGCCGGAATAATTACACGACGCTCGCCCATGACCTCCCCCTTCAGACCCACAGTGCTTTCTCCCAAGCGATAGCTGTCAGTAGCGGCCACCGTAAGACTCTTGGTTTCGCCCACAAAGCTCATAAAGGCGCCGGTAAGCACCTGACGAGCCTCGCTAGTTGCCACTGCAAATAAAGTCCTCGAAAGCGCTGTTTCAAGGGCGGCCACCGGAATCATAAATTTTGTACCGCCAGTAATTTGGGGTACCAACGGAAATTCCCCAGAGGGCATGCCGTTGATTTTTGTCTTTGAAGAACCACAAACCACCGACAGTGACGTATCCAGCAAGTCCAGGTCAACGCGCTCATCCGGCAACAACGATACGTAGTCTGAAAACAATCTAGAAGGCAGGGTGTACTCGCCCGGCTGATCAACCTTGCCGCGTACTTGAGAAGTAACAGTGATGTCTAGGTTTGTGGCCGTTAGGCGTAGACCGCCAACATCCGCTCTCAAGAGTACGTTATTTAATATCGGAAGGTTGGCGTTCTTTGCGCTTAGATGGCCAACAACCGAAAGTCCTTGATTTAGATTTTCTTTTGTACAAGAGAGTTTCACAGGTTTTTAATATATAAACAGTAACAATAGTAAGCTTGTGGATAGCGTGGGTAAGTGGCTTTTGGGCCCGCCTTGATAGAGTTTAATAAGATTAAACTTGTGGAAAACTTGGGGCATGTCCTGGGGCTGCTGTTAATAAATTAACCCTAGTCCGGACGCTGTGGTTTGTCCCACAATTTATCCACGCCTCTATACTCGTAGTTATACCTGTATGTGTCCACTTATTTATCCTCAGTTAATGCACCGGACCACAGCCGAGGATCTGTGCGACACCACTAAGAGCCAACATAAAGACGTTGTTTGATTAGCTCCAGGTCTTTTTGGAGTTTTTCATCGCCATCAACCATGCCAGCGATTTTGGCGTGCGCGTGCATGGCGGTAGTGTGGTCGCGGCCGCCTAGCTCTGTTCCGATGGTAGGGTACGAGCTCTTCATTTCCTCGCGTAGCAAGTACATAATGATTTGGCGTGGGAAGGCTAGGCGTTTTTCGCGGCTTTTACCAAGAATTTCCTCGAGCGTGATGTCGAAATATTCAGACACAACCTGGATAACCTGTTTGGGGGTGACGGTTTTTTTAATGTTTTCAGCTTCAAAGCTAGCAACTATTGGTTTAATGCTTTCCAGGGTTGGTTCGATGTTGCGGAATTGGTGAATGGCGGAAATTTTATTCAGCGCCCCTTCGAGCTCGCGGACGTTTGATGAGATGGAGGAGGCAATGTACTGGAGTATTTCGCGACTTAAGCCAAAGCCACGCTCTGAACATTTTTTTTGCAGGATAGCAATGCGCGTCTCGAGGTCTGGGGTACCGACGTCAACCAGCATGCCCCATTCCAAGCGGGACTGTAGACGCTTCTCGAGTCCGGCGATTGATTTTGGGGGTCTGTCAGAGGATATAACAATCTGTCGATTTTCTTGATGTAGGCTGTTGAATGTATGAAAAAACTCTTCCTGTGTACCCTCTTTGCCGGTAATAAACTGGATGTCGTCAATTAAAAGCAGATCAACATTTCTATAACGATCTTTGAAGTCTTTGCCCTTTCCGGCCCTAATTGAGTGAATAAAATCATTGGTAAAGTGCTCACAGGTAACATACATGATTCGCGCCGAAGACCAACGGCGGCGAATTTCGTTAGCGATGGCGTGTAATAAGTGGGTTTTTCCAAGGCCCACTCCCCCGTATATAAACAACGGATTATAGGTGCCTCCGGGTTGTGCAGCTACGGCTTGCGCGGCCGCGTGGGCCAGTTCGTTTTGTTTGCCGACTACGAATGTTTGAAATGTATAGGCGGCATTGATGGTGATATTGCCTGATGGGGGCGCCATTTCTTGTGCGCCGGTTTGGACGAAACCGTAATCTTCGCTGGCAGGTGCCGACTGGTGGCGCTGGCCATCTAAAATAAGTGGTTGTGGATCAATTTGTTTAGTTTCAACTCTACAAGTTAAGCTTCTGACCGGCTGATTAGTGATGTTTTGCACGGCTTCCACGATGTCTTTGAAGTATTTCTTTTCTAACCAAGACTGAGTTAGCGAGTTAGGAACGGCCACGAACACCTCGCCATTACGATAATCGCTTATAAAAGTATTACGAAACCAGGTTGTAAAATGGGCTCTGCTCATTTTTAACTCTAGCTGTCCAAGCACTGCTTCCCAAAGTTCGTGGGTGTTCATAATGAATAGCGTAGAGACAAAATCACTTGGCAGGCCGACATTAGGGTTGTCGGCATAGACGATTTGCCACAGCATACCTGTTTTGTCCACAGGCCACAAACAGGAAAAAGTGCACGCAAAGTGGATGAACGTGTGGATAAGTGACCAGTTTTTGTGGATAAAAACGCTAGTTATGCACTTTTGTTCAAAAAAAGCGGAGTTACACATTGTCGGGCTCTGGTCGTGTTGGTGGCTAGCTTGCTGCAACTAGACGCGCATACAGGCGCCGTTAATCAATCGCCATAGCGTACGAAAATCAGCTAAAGCTTGACTTTTTTTATTCTGAGTCTTATGCTTTCAGCACTTTTATATGCCAAAGCGCACCTATCAACCCAAAAAACGTCGTCGCGCCAAGGTTCACGGCTTCCGCCAGCGCATGAAGACAAAGGACGGACGTGCCGTCTTAAAACGTCGTCGCGCCAAAGGACGCAAGCGCCTAACCTTGACCGCCCGCCCACGTTAATAGCCAATGAATCCCGGGGTTTTCCGGGGTTTATTGTTTATCCCGATATTAGGAGGGATCTATCAGACGGCCTACCGTTGTACAATAAGCCTATGTTCTCCGATAAAAACCGTTTGCGTAACGACAAAGATATTGAGCGAGCACTGAAGTCAAAAAAGAGCGTTTTTGATGCTGCCGCTGGTATTAAGTATCTCGCTAACAATAAGGCCGATAGTCGTGCAACCGTAGTTGTTGGCACTAAAGTCAGCAAAAACGCTACTGACCGTAATCGAGTAAAGCGTCAGTACCGTGAGATTGTTCGCTTGCTCTTACCCTCTTTAAAGCCCGGTTACGACATGATTCTCCTGGTTTCTAAGCCAGCACTCGCTCTCGACTATGAGCAAAAGCGTGACCGCCTTACAAAAGTTTTCAAAAAGTCCGGTTTACTTGTCGGCTAAGCAGGCCGTTCGTGTAGTTTCGACCTTTCCGATCGTGGCTTACCAGCGTACGCTGTCTTTTGATCACGGGCCCATGAAAGTACTTTATCCTTACGGCTATTGTCGTTTTCATCCTAGTTGCTCCGAATATTGTCGTCGCTCTATTCTAAAAGACGGCATTTTGAAAGGTTGTATAAAAGGTGCATGGCGCGTGTTACGTTGTAACCCTTTTTCAGTTGGCGGTATTGACGAGCCTTAAGAGATTGGTGTTAGCTGGAATTTTAAGATGTTTGACGCGGCTGTAATGGCCGCGTTTGAGTTTGATAAAGGTTTTGGGGAGATTGAGTTTGTCGGCTAGAAAGTTCACGAGTTCCACGTTGGCTTTGCCTTCGGTTGCCGGAGCGCGAAGCGCAATGACAAAAGTGTGGTCGTCGAGCCTGCTGACGACCTGGGTTTGCTTAACATTCGGTTTTACATGCACGACTAGGATCACATTCGTCACCATCCTGAGACGAAGGTCGAAGGATTAGGAGCCCACTACAATAATGTGGGTCGACCTAACCCTTCGTCGAACTCAGGGTGGTTTATTTACGGAACTTTTTCAAAAGCTTGAGGTCGGCCACACGCGGATCGTTGGGCTGGCCCTCTTTTTCGTAAGGTGTTTCTAAAATGAGGTCGATGTGTTGGAGCTTGGGATGCTGGACAATGAATTTGAAGGCGTCCTCCCCCATGTGGCCTTGGCCCAAGTGTTCATGGCGA
>SXGU01363144.1_pt1 | contig 15197 bp, 9 predicted proteins | sample 3174531 | NCBI WGS metagenome assembly SXGU01 (sample SAMN11356863, study PRJNA531348) | freshwater metagenome | isolation source: freshwater sample F1-140 | place: China: Fuxian Lake, Yuxi | collected 2017-12-25
GACCGCTTTCGGCCTAAAGCCATTGGTTTTGATTTGCTCTTTGTTGACCCGACCGAGGACGACGCAGCGCTGGCAGAACAAATGGCGCGACAAAAGACGGTCATTCCTTTGGAGTTCAAGCTCCCCGAAAAGGCAGGACAAGACCTCAGCCCTCACTTTCCAGTCGCCGCTATGGTGCAAGCCGCAACGCTGGGTCATATCAACCTGGCCTTTGACGCCGATGGCGTGATTCGTGGCCTCAACACCAACGAACTGCAATGGCCGAGCTTGGCCTTGGCTTTACACGCCCAAGGCGATCCCAGTTTTAAAATCAATGCCGCCGAATCAAGCTACCGTCGCTTTCGCATGGTTGACCCCCGCGTCGGTTTCACCATGGTGTCCTTTTCTGATGCCATCAACTTCAACTTCACCCGAAGTTTATTTAAAGACAAATACGTTTTAGTTGGCGTGACTTCGCCAAGCTTAGGCGACCGTTACCCCACGCTTTACTCAGGAAACAACAACGCAAGTACGCCGGGTGTAGCGATTTTGGCAAGCGTTCTCAACGCGTCGCTTGATAACGCATTAATTCAAGAATCCCCCGTTTGGTTTAGCTTTGTTTTGCCTTTGTGCGCCTTGTTATTGATTTTGTTTGGATTGGTGAACTTAAGACCAAGAACCGGATTGCTAGCAGCAACTTTCTTGATCGCTTTGAGCGTGGTGTTAACGTATTCCTTGTTAACCCGCTGGAACTTTTGGCTCGATCCTTCGCCCTTTATTTTGGTGGTGGTTTTGGTGCAACCCCTATGGGCTTGGCGTCGTTTAGAGGCCATCGTCAGCTTGGTTCAAGATAAAGCCCAAGACTTACAACAACTGCAACCCTCACAGAGAAGCAGCGGAATAAGCGGCGCAAGATCATCGCGTGAAGCGGTGCTCAACTCCGCGCATTTGCTTGACCATGCGGTGAACTCCGCTCGCTCCGAGCTTGATTTTTTGTCGTCAGTCGTCAATGAAATTCCTGATGCGGTTGCAATTTATAACCAACAAAACACATTGCTATTGGGGAACCAAAAAATTAAAGACTTGTTTGGTGAGGCATTGCTCAACAAGGAAAGCAACCTGACTGACTTAGCGGCCTGCTTGCAACTTCCCTTGGATATTGTTTCTCAATCCCACAGCAACGCAGTTCCACAACCCGTATTACAAATCACAACATTGCTTGGGCCGCGCGACTTTCTTCTTAAATCCGCCAACCTCACCTCCCCTTTTGGGGGCAACTTGCGCTTACTTATTTTGAGCGACATGACCGAGCTACGCCAATCCCAAATCCAGCGCGACCGGGCCTTGCAGTTTTTGTCGCACGATATGCGTACCCCGCTGGCTTCTATCTTGTCGCTTACGCATAAAAGCAACTCGGAAGGTATGTCAAAAGGAGCACGGCCCAACTTACAACGCGAAAAAATCATTCACCATGCCAACGCGTTGTTAGAAATGATGGATGACTTTATTCTCACCGTCTCCGCTGAAGCGCCGCAATACAAGGTTCAACAGGTATTACTTGACAACCTGATTAATGACGCCATTGAACAAGTGGCTGACCTTGCCGATGCGAAAGGCGTTCATATTGAGGATGCGAGTTTGGAGTCCACATTGTTTGTCATGGCCAACACCCGCTTGCTTTTACGCGCTCTGATCAATTTGATTTACAACGCGGTGAAGTTTTCTCCCATCGGCAGCACCATCACCATTGAGGTTCAGGCCCAAAGCCATCCCAATGCCCAAGAAACCCACGCATTAATAACGCTTACCAATCCGGTAGAAGTTCACGCCGGCGCTGCCGACCTCATCCCGTCCATGCCCGGATTTGGCTTAGGCTTAGATTTTGTAGATACCGTGATTCAAAAACACCACGGCCACATTTCCCGCGAAATCCCCAACCAAGGAACCGCCACGGTTCGGATTACCCTGCCTTGCAGTGTGATGAATTGATAGCCAACTTTTGCACAGGAAAAGGTGCAACAGATTAGGCGTTTAGGGGCAAAATTTCACGCCAAATAAAGTTTTTCGACGCTTTTTCTGCGATTTTTAGATCGTAAGACTGTTGCAGGTTCAACCAAGACTGGGCATCCCCTCCAAAATACCGCGCTAGACGCAACGCGGTATCTGGCGTAATGCCGCGAACTTCGCGAACGATGTCGTTTACACGCGCAGGAGTTACATGAAGTGCCTTAGACAAGGCATTCGCACTCATCTGCAGCGGTACCAAATAATCCTCCCGCAAAATTTCTCCGGGGTGGATAGGGCGCATTCCATTTTTAATCATTTAAACACTCCAACTAGTGGAAATCCACAATTTCAACATCCACAGGACCAAGATCGGTCCACATAAAACACACCCGCCATTGCAAATTAATCCGAATACTGTACTGGCCGTTTCGATCTCCCGATAGTGCTTCAAGTCGATTACCTGGCGGCGACCTTAAAAAATCTAAGGTTGCTGCATTGTCAAGTTGTTGCAGTTTTCTCTCTGCGGCTGCTTTGAAATTAGCAAACTTTTTCGATTTGCCCGTGGTAAAGAGAGTTTCAGTTTCGCCGCAGATAAAAGACTGAATCATCGAATCATTCTATATCGATAAGCGATATAGCCAATACCGACAGTAAATTTCCCGCGAAACCCCCACCCAAGGAACCGCCACGGTTCGGATTAGCTTTCTTTGTAGCCGGGGTTGAGTAGAAAGCGTAGGCATGCTTCCTTGACATTCAGGCCGTAGTGGCGCGGGGACGTTTGGAATCCCGTTTGAGTCGAATTTCAACTGTTCGACCAACAGCGCTAGCCGCTTTAATCAAGGTATCGAGCTGAATCGACAAATTGCTGGGATCCAGTACCCGATCGAGCTGAGATCGGCTAGTGGCCATTCGCTGCGCCATATTGACCTTACTCAGATTTCCACTTTGCATTGCATCATCTAACTGCTCGGCCAGCGCACGCTTAAGAGCGCGCGCCTGTACTTCCTCAAAAATCCCATCCTCTTTCAGGAAATCATCAAAGCTGCTTCCTGTATGCGGATTCCGTTTAGTTAATTTGGCCAATTTTCCACTCCTTAAGGCGTTTGCTTGCTAGGTCGATATTTGTTGGGTTCGTCTGTTGCGTTTTTTTAATAAAAGCATGAAGCAAAATCATTTCAGCCCCTTCAATTGCAAACAGCACTCTCGCAATCCGGTTTCCGATTTTGGAACGCAGCTCCCAGATGGATCCACGCAAGTGATCTACACGCGGCTTGCCGATAGGCCATTTGTATTGAACATAAGCAATATCTTCTCCAATGGATTGCCTATCAATCTTGTCAAGTGCTTTTAACCAATCTCGAACGGGCTCATCGCCGCTGCTTGATCGATAAAAAATAGCAGGAATTTTCCGCGCGGAAGACATACAAAAAATTGTACCACATAAGGTACAAATTGAAGTCAAATCAATTTGATTCCCGCGAAACCCCCACCCAAGGAACCGCCACGGTTCGGATTAGCTTGCCTTGTAGCCGGTTCTAGCTTCTCGCGGATTGCTGCAAAACCTGCGCGGCCCATTGGTTAAGACTAGTTCCTGCAGCTTGTGCCGCAACCAATGCAGCGCGGTGCACCTCGGGGGGAACGCGAAGCATCAATTTTCCACTTGCAGGCTTTTGCGGCGGCTTACCTACCTTGGCGCAGGTTTCCAAGTAATCATCGACCGCCTCTTCAAATGCGGCGTGAAGACCCGGCACGTTGTCCGCATGAAAGCCGACGACATCGTTAATGCCCAGCAGTCGACCTAAAAATAAACCATCGGCCTCGCTGAACTCAATCCGGGCTATTTGGCCCTTGTAGCTCATAGTATTCATGGAATCACTCCAATCAATGTCAAAAAGTTGCGTGCATCCGTGACTTGGTAAGGCTTCGCCTCTTTGGCTGGATGCGGCCTATGAAAAGTTCCAATATGCTGCTCAAACACAAAGCGCACCCGTGAGCCATTTCCCTCCACCAACTCACACCCAACCCCAATCAACAGGGACTCAATACGGCCCCACTCCAAAGTATTTGGAGTGGGTTTGCTAAAAATAACCTTCAGGGTCTTTTTATGCTTGCTGTTCATGATTGCATTATCCGCTTTTTTGAATCAGCCAACTTTGTCGACAAAACCCCACCCAGGGAACCGCCACGGTTCGGATTACCCTGCCTTGCAGCCGGATTTAAAAAAACGAATTTAACAAATTTAATCTAGTTTTAAGCATTAATACAACATAATTGCAAATATTGACTTAATAAAACATAAACATTAATTTATTCAATAAAATCAAGGGGTAAATATTACTTTCGTTTTTTGACGAGACTTCCCTTGAACGCCCTTTCTTACAAAGTTATCTTCTCCAAACGCCTCGGAACGCTGGTGGCCGTGGGAGAACACACATCCTCTTCTGGTAAATCTGGCAGCGGGCAGGCTTCACGCGCTGTGATCACCAGCTTTGCCGATGGGTTTGTGGGGGGGTTGCGATATACGTTTGCATCCGTCGCTTTGGCGTGTCTGACGATGGGCGTTACGTCTGCGCAATCCACACTCCCCAAAATTAGCAGCACCGCCCTGCCCCAAGGCGGCAGCGTCAACAGTGGCTCGATCGCTATCAGTTCCAGCGGCACCCAAATGGCATTGCTGCAAACGACTGACAAAGCCAGCGTGAACTGGCAAAGTTTCAACATCGGCAGCAGCGCCAGTGTCAACATCGTGCAACCCAGCGCCAGCGCGGTCCTGCTGAACCGCGTGGTGGGTAACGACCCCAGCCAAATTTTAGGCAAACTCTCCGCCAACGGCCAGGTGATTTTGCTCAACCCCAACGGTATCGCCTTTGGCAAAGACGGCTCTGTGACCGCCAGCAGCTTCACTGCCAGTACCTTTGCGCTGAGCGAACAAGACTTTGCCGCTAGCGTTTACAAATACCAGCGAAACGGAAGTACGGCGCAGGTGGTTAACCAAGGCAGCATCCAAACCCAAGCCGGAGGTTTTGTTGCTTTGGTTGGGGCTACCGTTAGCAACGAAGGAAAAATCACCGCGCCCCAAGGTGACGTCGTACTAGCCGCCGCTGAAAGTGTTACCTTGCCTGCGGCTGCGCCAACTCCAACGCCAGCCAATGTGAGTGTGCGCATGAGCAAACGCGTTCGCTTGGAAGTTGCGCCCGCAGCTATCAATACCGCCGTAAACAACGCCCAAAGCGGTGTGATCTTGACCGAAGGCGGGCAAGTTTTAATGCAAGCGGCATCCTTGAGCGACGCCGTTGCTAGCGTCACCATGAGCGGGCGTATTGACACGACTGCGCCATATGCTGGCGCAGTGACCTTGCTAGCGGACGGTGGGCAAATCAAAGTCAGCGGAAATATCACCGCCAACAGTACAAAAGCAAGCAACAAGGGCGGAGACATCATCATTGGGCGCGATGTAGACACAGGTGTGTTAGCTAGGGCTACCGATGTGAGCGGGGCCAGCCTTGAAAGCTTAGGCGGGTTTATAGAAACATCTGGCAATCAACTTCAAACCGCAGGCATTTCAGTTAAAGCCAAAGACTGGTTGCTAGATCCCACAGACATCAACATTGTGGCAACAGGCACAGCAACCCCAGACTCACCGTCCACCAGCGCGAGCGGCACCACCACCTATCAAGAAACCGCGGGTATCAACACCAGTGAGGTGCTCAAATCCACCATTGAATCAGCAATCAATGGCGGCACCAGCGTCACCATCACCACAGACAACTCGACGGCAGGCGCCAATGGGGCAGGCAACATCACACTCAGCACTGCTTTGAGCTTTTCAAATACAGGTGCAACAGATGCAACGCTGACGCTCTTAGCGAAAAACGGCATTACTCAAAATGCAGGTGCCTCCATTACGACCAATTCAGTGACCAGCACCAAACTGGTCAACGTCGTGATGACGTCTGAAGGTTTGTACGGGGGCGCTGCGGGTGCCAGCGCAAGCAGCGCAGGTATCCGACTCAACAGCACCATCAACACCAACGGTGATGTCACGCTATCGGGTACCACTAACAACTCTGGAGCCGCAAGTAGCTCCAACGCCATTGGCGTAGATACCGCTTCAGCCGCAGCCATCACCGCCAGGAATATCTCCATCACTGGCAGCTCCCAAAGCTCTTTTGGTATTCAGTCTGCTTCAGCATTGACGGCCTCTGGCAACATCACCCTTGATGGCACCAGTAAGAATTGGGTAGGTGTCGTGACCACTGGTTCGGTCATTGCAACTGGCGCTCTCAGTATTACAGGGACCAAAACCTCTGCTGCGGGTTACCAAGGCGCCAACATACACAGCAACTTGACGGGTAATAGTATTGCGATCAATGGCACAGGTATAAATTGGGACGCGGTTCAATTCAACAACGGCGTCACTTTAAATGCGACCACCACGCTCAATGTCACAGGGGTTTCAACCAGCGCTAAAGGTGTTTATTTTTTAGGAACAAATACATTTAATGCCGAACGTTTCCTAATTAACGCTACCAGTACATCAGGTTATGGAATCCATTTTTCTGGCTCTTCTACTTTAAACACAGCCAGCTACGACATCAAAGCGACAACATCCGCTGCCTCCACCAACGCCTTGTACTTTACGGGCGGCACCTACACATTCAACTCGACTTCTACAACGACAAATAGTTTGATTGAAGCGACCCGAACTGCCACGGGAGGGGACAGCATTTTCGCTTACTCAGGTGCAACTGTGAACCTCAACAGTGGCGCTGGCAAAACAACTATGGCGACATCAACGACCAACGTGGGTGGCGGTATTCGATTGGGCTTTGCGGGTGGCTCTGTTGTGAACACAAGTGGTGATGTAACGATTGGCTCTAAAAACAGTGCCAATGCTTATTTCATGAATCAAGGCACCATCAATGCGCTCACTGGCAACTTGACTTTGAAAGCCCAATCCACTAGTGAAGCTTTTTACTTGCAAGATGGAGGAGGTGCAGCAGCGCGCATCGTTGGAACGAACGGTGCCAACATCACCATTGACGGTACCAGCACAGGCGCTGGCTCGGGCGTGAACTTAAATTACATCGCCAACGCGGGACACATCGTATCAACAGGGGGCGTCTCTAGCTCGGGTTCGGCTGGGAGCATTTCAATCACAGGCGTTTCTGCAACCGGTTCTGGCATCTTTAAAAATGCGGCAACCATCACTAATACCAATGGCGCTATTACATTGAATGGCACATCAAGTGGTGGTACGGGGATCGGTGTCGTCAGCGGTACGGGTGCAATTTCTTCAAGTGCAGACCTGACCATCGTGGGTGTTTCAACAGGAGGTAATGGGGTTTATTCAACAGGCGCATATACCTCCACTGGAGCAAGCGTATCGGTCACAGGCACGAGCGGCACAAGTTCTGCTTTGAGTTTACAAGGCGCTATCACTGCCAGTCAAAACGTGACTTTAACCGGCACCAACACCGCTGCAGGCAACGCGACTGCAACGGTTTACACAAATAAAGCAGTCACCGCCACCAACGGCACTATCGCCGTCACGGCCAACACAAGCGGCACCACGGCATCAGCCCTTCAATTGGCTTCAGGCGCCGCGCTTAGCACCACCAACAGGTCTATTACGCTCTCCACAGACTCATTGAGCATTGACACCACAGGCGGCGCAGGCGCAAGCATCAATGCGGGAACCAACACGGTCACCCTTCAAAACCGCAGCAGCGGCGTTTTGGTCAACGTGGGTGGTAGTGATGTGGGAAATGCAACAGCCACGTCACGCACTTTGGGCTTGACCAATGCAGAGCTCAACCGGGTCACCGCGGGAAGTTTGTTGATTGGCAGCAGCACCGCTGGGAACTTGACTGTTTCCTCTGCCACTACCTTAGCAGACAGCAGGGGCAATATTTCACTGATCACGGGTGGCAATATCGCGTTGTCATCCAACCTCGAAACCACGGGAACCGGTCAATCGTTGACACTCACAGCGGCTAATGGATCTATTTCGGGTGCTGGCAACATCACAACTGCCGTTGGCAATACTGCGTCCATCACCCTTGATGCTGCAACCGCTGGCACTTTGTCGGGCTTGATCAGTGGGGGCGGCTCCTTGGTCAAACAAGGCTCGGCAACTATGACCCTAACGGGTGCAAACAGCTACAGCGGCACCACCACCATCAGCTCAGGCACTTTGCAGGTTGGCAATGCAGGCGTAACTGGCGCTCTGGGCAGCGGAGCAGTGGTCAACAACGCGGCTTTGATTTTTAACCGCGACGCTACTGCAGATCTCACCGTCAGCAGCGCGATTTCTGGCACGGGTACGGTGTCACAATCGGGTGCGGGTAAAACAATTTTGTCAGCCGACAACAGCTACTCAGGTGCTACATCCGTTAGCGGCGGTACACTGCAAATTGGCAACGCCACGACAACCGGTACATTGGGAACCGCCAGCGCGGTGACCTTATCAAACAACGCCACCTTGGCGTTTAATCGGACGGCCAACACCACCATTGACAAAACCATCAGCGGCGTCGGTAACGTGACAGCCAACATCACCGGCGACTTGGCGCTCACCAGCAACATTGCCCTGACCGGAACCAACACCATCAACCTCACGGCGTCAGGCGCAATCACCGAAACGGCTGGCAGCTTGGCGGCAACGAACCTCTACCTGACCGCCACCAACGGAGGCATAGGCGCCATTGGCAATCGCATCCAAAGCAGTGTGACTAATTTGTCGTTCAGCGGCGGCGGGGATGTGTTCGTGACTGAAGCCAATGCGGTGACCACTTCAGGAAGAACAACGGCCAACAATGGCAACATTAACGTTGCCACTACCAATGGAACCATGGCCATTGGAAGCGTCAACAGCATCAATGGCATGACCGCCAACGGCACCGGAAATATCAACCTGACCGGAAACGCTACGACAGGCAATGGAATAACCATCAGCAACGTAATCACTGCCAGCAATGGCGATGTCAGTCTTAGCGGCACAACGGCTAGCACAACCAACCCCAACGCTGGTGTGTATTCGCAAAGCACTGTCAGCGCTAAAAACATCACCATGGTGGCCGAGTCCACATCAACTACTGGCTCTGTCTTGGGTTATTACGGTGCCGGGGGCGTCTTTAATGCATCGCAATCGCTCAACTTGTCCGGCATGAGCCACTCATCGGGCAATGGCCTTTATACCTATACCGGCAGCTACCTCTCTGGTACGGGCATGACCTTGGTCGGCTCATCTGGTGCAGGCCAAGCAATAGGCTTTGACGCTGGGGTCACAGTCACCAACACCACCTCTGGCGGTATCAGCATGAGCGGAACCGCCACAAATGGAACACAGCAAGCGCTTGGGATGCGCGGTGTGGCAATCACCAACGGCGGTGGCAATGTTTCAATCACAGCCACCAACGGCGTCATTTTTAGTGACGCCGGAAACCCCGCTTGGGGCGGTGTACAAACCAACACCATCGTCAACAGCGGCACGGGCGCGGTTCAAATGACAGCAGGTAACAGCAGCGCGACCAACAGCGGCTCCATCGACGGCTCGGTATTCACCATCACCCAAAACGGCAATGCGGGCGTGGTTGTTAGTACCTCGGGTACAGGCAACGTCACTGCACCAAAAATTATCAACGCTGGAACGGGTGACATTGTTGTAGCGGCTGGTACCGCTATCGCAGCAGGTACAGCAACAGGCGGTCAAATTTTGACCGTTGCCAATAACACGCTCACCCAAACCAATGCCACTCCCGGTAAGACCTATGTTTACTCCGGCTCGGCAGACACCACCGGTGTACTTAGCAACTTAAGCACTGGCTTTGCCTCTTTGTATTACCAAGGCACTAGCCAAGCTCTGAACGCTGGCTTTAACCAAGGCTTTGACGCCAACCACGCCAACGACATGTCGGTTCCCGGCGGCGGCAGCGCCAGCAGCACCCAAGTCTTTTTCCGCAGTACAACCAAGCCTGGCTTTAGCATGACGCTTGCCAATGCAAGTAAAGCCTATGGGGAAACCGATCCCACCTTAACCGCCACCAACGGAGCGACGCTAACCAACACTTACGCTGGCGTAGGCGGCAACAATACGTTTGCAGTTGCGTCAGCCGATGTGATCGCCGGCATGACCGGCAGCCGCGTTGCTGGAGAAAACGTCGGCACATACGCATACACCTTAAGCTCCAGCAGTTTCAACACCACGCTGACCGCGCAACCGAACTTAGTGATCGGCAAGCGAGACATTACGCTGGCAACCATCACCGCTTCTAACAAAACCTACAACGGTTTTGCCGATGCAAGCATCACAAGCGGAACATTTGGCAACCTCTACAACAACGAGACGCTTCTGATTAGTGGCACCGGAACATTCAGCAGCAAAGACGTTGCCAACGGCAAAACAGTCACGGTCGCAGACACGACGACGCTGACCAAAACAAACGGAACCGGCAACTGGAATAACTACAACCTCACAACGACAAGCAAAACAACCACCGCCAACATCACCAAGGCTACGTTGACTGCCACTGCCAACGCCGATGCCAGGTTTGTGACCCAAACCGACGCAGCGAACTTTAACGGCGTGAGTTACAGCGGTTTTGTAGGTGGAGATACCAGCGCCGTTTTAGGTGGCGCTTTATCTATTTCGCGTACCAACGCGCTCACCGATGTGGCCGCCGCAACCTACACCGGCGTTTTGGTTCCCACGGGTTTAACTGCTACGAACTACACCTTTGCTTACACCAACGGCAACTACACCATCGTTCCAGCTGATCGTTTGTTAGTTAATACGACCAGCCAAGCCGTGACCTACGGCACTACGCCCTCATTCACCACCACCGCCAAATACTTAGACAGCAGCAGCAACACCATCAAGGTCTTGACTCAAACCGGAACCAATAACAACTACACCTACAACGACGGTGCGGGAACAACCATCAGCCTCGCGCTCAAGCCCTACACCGGCGCAAGCGTCGCAACGCTAAGCACGTCTTGCAACACGGTGGCAGGAACCTACGACGTTAAAGACACCGCATACGTCCAAAATGGCGCTAACTTCAACGGAACACCTGTGTTTATCGGTACGCTAACCGTTGCGCAAAAGGCCCTCACTCCAAGCGCCAGTGGTGCGAGCAAGGTATACGACGGATCGACATCAACGGGCAATGTGGTCATTGGTATGACTGGCAAGGTCACAAACGATGTTGTCAGCATCAGCGGTAACGGAGCATTTAGCCAAAAAGATGTGGGGACGAACTTAAGCTACTCCATCAGCGGAATCACTCTAGCCTCAGCTGACGCAGGCAACTATTACATTAGCGGCGGACCTAACAGCATTTCAGCCAACGACGGCACAATCACAGCCAAAGCACTGACACTCACCGCAAGCAGCGTTGCCAATAAGGTATACGACGGAAATACAAATGCAACCGTAAACAGCGCAGGAAATCTTCAGGGATTGATAGGAACTGAGACGCTCGCTCTCAACGGCGTCACCGGGACATTCGCAAGCGCCGCGATTGGATCGGCGAAACCCGTCACCGTAGCCGCGACGCTAGCCGACGGAACCAATGGCGGCTTAGCGAGCAACTACACCCTTTCTGCAGCAACCGCATTCGCTGATATCACCGCTACAAATAATTCTGGCGGCGGCGGGGGCAGCAGCACGACATCCACCTTCTATGTCGTCCCCCGACCCATCACGCCCACAGAAAGCGCTGAAAGCGCCAATGCAAGCAACTTCAGCACCGCAGGAGAAAACAATATTCTTGTGGTCCCGGCCTTACGCCCAAGCGGCGAGAGTTGCACCCCCAACAATCTAGAAGATTGCCTGTGCGAAACCCAAGAAACCCGCGCGATTGAAGGTATCCAAATTTGCTACCAACCCAAGAAAACGGCTAATGCCACTCAAGGCGTGGGACGTAAGAGCTAAATCACAATATGATTAAATAGGGTTTCAATGTTGGAGAAAACCCATGAAACCCTCTCTTGCCCTGCAAACTAATCGAGCCGCCATTCGCACTGTGGTTGAACGGCATCGCGGTAGCAACGCGCGGGTTTTTGGTTCCGTGCTCCATGGCGATGACCATGAGGGAAGTGATTTAGACATCCTAATTGACCCTACGCCAAACACCACACTAATGGACGTCGCCAAGATTCAGGTTGAATTAGAAAAACTTTTAGGCGTTTCAGTGGACGTACTAACCCCAAAGAGCTTGCCCGACAAGTTTCGCAACTCTGTATTAGCAGAGGCGGTTCCTGTATGAATAAAGCGATGCGGGTACCGGACTACCTGCGACATATTCTTAATGCAATAGAACGGATCGATCGTTATACAGAGAACATTGACGAACTTGGATTTTTAAACAGCGAGTTGGTTCAAGACGCGGTAATTCGCAACATCGAAATTATTGGCGAGGCCGCCAACAACATTCAACAGGTTGACGCCGCATTTGCCGCTGCAAACGCTGAAATACCTTGGCAAGTCATGTACGCCATGCGAAACCGTCTTTCACACGGCTACGACAAAGTGGATTTTGAAATGGTATGGAAGACAATTCTTAACGACTTGCCTGACCTATACAACCGGGTCAAAGCTGCTTCAATTTAACTAGCTGGTAAGTCAAACAACAACGTAAGTGAAAGGTACACCCAGTATCTCAGGTACTAGAAATCCACCAAATTCGCAAGATTTAACAAAGCCTAACAATTCCGCCTATTTTGGATCAATTATTTAAACAAGCTTAAAGATTAGCAGGCGCATTCACCCTGAGAATCCACTCCACGCAAAAAGTACATCGTTGTATTTTTAACTGGAACACAGGATTTTGAGATGAACGCACTTTGCTACAAAATTGTATTTTCTAAACGCCTAGGCACCTTGGTTGCCGTTGGGGAACATACCGTCGGCCAAGGCAAAACGGCCAGTGGCTCGGGCGTTCGCAATGTAGTTAGCGGCGCAATTAGGAGTTTCATTGGCGCACTCAATGCTGTTTTTGCCGCTGTCGCCCTTACCTTCTTAACCGCGTCATTTACCGCCTCTGTAAGCCAAGCTGCAGGCCCCGCAGCTACCGCCTTACCAACTGGCGCGAGCGTTAACAGTGGCAACGTTGCAATCAGTAGCACATCGAGCAGCAGCGCAGCCACCATGACTATTACCCAGGCCAGCGACAAAGCCAGCGTCAACTGGCAAAGTTTTAACATTGGCAGCGCGGCCCGTGTCAACGTTCAACAAAACAGCGCTAACTCCGTTCTTCTTAACCGCGTCGTAGGTAACGACCCTAGCCAAATCTTTGGCAAACTCTCAGCTAATGGTCAAGTCATCCTGATTAACCCCAACGGAATCGTATTTGGTAGCGGAGGCTCTGTTTCTGCCAGCGCCTTTACCGCCAGCACCTTTGGCGTGAGCGAGCAAGACTTTGCCAGCGGTAAATACAAATACAACCGCAGCGCCAGCACCGCCGGCATCACCATCGAAGAGGGCGCCACTTTGAACGCCACCGCCCCCGGCGGCTACATAGCGCTCATTGGAGCGAGTGTGGATAACCAAGGCCGAATCAGCACCCAACAAGGCGCAGTGGTAATGGCCGCTGGCGAGAACATCGCCCTGCCCGCTGGCTTAACCGACAATATCAGCGTACCCCTGAGCGGCAAAGTGCGCTTAGAGCTGCTGCCCTCCGCGCTCAACGCCATGGTTTCCAACAGTGGAACCATCACCACAGAGGGCGGCCAAGTATTGATGCAAGCGGCTGCCTTGAGCGACGCCGTAGCGAGTGTGACGCACGCTGGAACCATCGACACCACGGGGGGACAGGGTGGCGCAGTGAGCTTACTCGCTGACCACGGCATCATCAAGGTCAGTGGCAGCATCACGGCCAACAGCACGGGTAAAGACGAACAAGGCCATCAACGCAAGGGCGGTGACATTGTCATTGGCCGTGATGAAGAGACGGGCGTATTAGCCCACGTTACAGACGTGCACGGGGGCAAGTTAGAAAGTCTGGGCGGCTTTGTCGAAACCTCTGGCGATTACTTAAAAACAGACGGTATTTCAGTCAAAGCCAAAGACTGGTTACTCGACCCGACAGACATCAACATCGTGGCGGTAGGCACGGCCACGCCAGATACAGCAACAGTTCCAGGAAGTAATCTTTATCAAGACACAACAGGTGTCAGCACCAGTGAGGTCTTAACGGGCACTATTCAGACAGCCATCAACAACGGCACCAACGTCACCATCAGCACAGCGAACTCAGCAGTTGGTGCTAACGGCTCGGGTAATATCACCATCGTCAATAAGCTAGATTTTGCAAACAACAGCGGTCAAGACGCAACATTGACGTTGCTTGCTAAAAACGGCATTACCCAAAACGCTGGCGCAACCATTATTCAAACAACAGGCGCGAACAACAATAAAGTGGATGTCATCATGACGTCTGAAGGCCTACACATGGGGGCACCCAGTAGTAGCGCAAGCAGCAAAGGCATTACCCTGAACGCCGCCATCAATACAAATGGTGATGTGACCCTCAATGGCAAAACCAATAACTCTGGGGCAGCCAGTGCATCTAACGCGATTGGTGTGGATATCAAGTCCACCGCAGCCATCACTGCGAAGAATATTTCCATTACTGGAAAATCTGAAAGTTCTTTCGGTATTCAATCTGCATCAGTTTTGAATGCTACAGGCATTGCCACGCTTGACGGTACTAGTAAAAACTGGGTGGGTGTTGTTACTACGGGGGCTGTAACTGCTGGCGGCGCGCTCGCAATCATCGGCCATAAAACTACGGCGGCAGGTTATCAAGGTATTAATATCAACAGCGCGTTAAAAGGTGCCAGTGTCGCAATCAGTGGCGACTCGGTAGATCACTATGGTGTTAATGTGAATGCGTCAGGGACTGTGACTTCGACAACCGGCGATATCACGATCATCGGAACAGGCACAGGGGCTAGCGCTTCAAACAATGCAGTAGGCGCACAAATTCAAGGCGCAATCACCGCCAAAGGAAAATTGACCATTTCTGGAACAAAAGATGGCAATACCGCTGGTTATCAAGGCGCCAACATTTCCGCTAATTTGACTGGAAACGGTATCGAAGTCACTGGCATAAGCAATAGTTGGGATGCGCTCCAGTTCAATAATAATGTCACAGTTGATTCACAAAGTAACATACTAAAAGTGACAGGTAATTCAACCGTTGCCA
>SXGU01140132.1_pt1 | contig 15196 bp, 18 predicted proteins | sample 3174531 | NCBI WGS metagenome assembly SXGU01 (sample SAMN11356863, study PRJNA531348) | freshwater metagenome | isolation source: freshwater sample F1-140 | place: China: Fuxian Lake, Yuxi | collected 2017-12-25
AGATGAACCATCTCGAGCCAAATCAATCAGATCGGCTCTATCTTCAGCGCTAAGAAAACCACCACGAATCATACAGCCAAGTCGAATCCGAAAAACACTTCAGCGCAACTGTTTTTCGGGTTTTCAATGAGTCAGGGTATATATACTAAAAAGATTAGACGACTTCAAATATAATTGTTCCTATGTTGCTGAAATATTTCTGAGTTGATGGTCCTATCAATAGGATCCAAAGAATTTCACGTACTACAGTTATTTCATATCTTAGAAATCATTCAGAACTGGGCGGGGATTTGATTTGGGTTACTTAATTGCCAATCGATTCGTTTCCTTTTGCCAGCTCGGAGTCAGCTAAACACGGATTTTTCAAATTACATTTTGTGCTCACCAAGACTCATTTCTAGGTTTTTTTGATTATTTGGCTAACATTCTGCATGGCTTTATTAGAGCTCCTGGCTTCAAGGCCTCTAAAGCCATGTCTAAGAGAAGATTTGAGTGCATCTCACCATCTAAGTAAAAATTTTGGAAGGGATGAAGGCGAATGCTTCTGCTCTGGCGAGGAGTATTTTTTGTTGAGAGAATTTAATAGCGACTTTGGTTACAAGACAGTTAATCGCATTTGTCACGAAGTTTACGAAAAAATTTTATTATTAGTAGAAAAGAAGTTTCTCCGCTAAATTACAAAATTTATTAATGTAGTCTGCGTAAGCTAACTTATTCAGTTGATGTGCGCAGATCTCAGGGTAGAGACGTCTATAGATTAGAAGAGAAACCATGATTACTAGGCCGATAGCGACGATAGGAAATAAAAGACCGAGCAAAAGGCTAGAGAGTAATAAGCCAGCTCGAATGAGCTGATGTCGAAATATGTAAAATCGGCCTGCATCTTGGGGCGAAAGTTTCTCTTCAATGAGGAGCGCTGTCCTTTTTTCTCCATCCTCGACATTTGAATTATTTATGGATCGTAGGGAGTGGACAAGATCAACGATTTGCTCGTGAGAATATTCCGGATTATTGAGGGCTTGTATAAATGAGTTTTTCATTGCGCTTTCAATAGGTTGCTCTTCAAAAACGGTATTCGTGACGGAGGTTTTGCGTTTGAAGAGATAGATGATGAGCAAAAGCGCTAATGCGGCTAGCGGAAGGATGCTTAAGAGCGCCAATGAATTCTGTTCGGTAATCATAATGCCTGCAGTTTTGTGAGGACTAAGGTCTTCTGGGACTATCTTGTTTGTATCGGGTCTAATATTGGCTAATTTAAGCTGATAAACTATGTCTTTCATTTCTTGTGGCTGGCTTTGGCTTTGGCTTTGTTCAAGCAGGTGAATGGCTTCCTGGATATAAGAAAATCTTAATTGATCAATCTTATCAAGCGCTTCAGCCGTTTCTGCATTGGGGTACTCTTTCAGAGCTGATTTAAGTAGGTTTTGTGCATTTAATAAATATTCAATGAAGCTTTCTTGCCTTCTGGTTGACGAAGGCTCTGTGTTTGAAAGAGATCCAGCTTCTATAAGCTCAGATCGTAATACTTTTTGTAGCGCATTTTGGGATCCGACTACGACGTCTCTTGTTTGGTTGTCCGATTGAGACGGGGTAGGCAGACCTGTCCCAGGCATTGTTTGGTTTTGATTTGCTGTTTCTTCAATCTTTGACGGCTGTGAGTTCTCTCGGCTTTTGGTCTCGGTTGTTGGCGAGGGACTAGAATTTTGCGGCTGTTTATTTTTTGTCTCAACCGGGATGGGGTTGGGGGAGGGCGCGTTTTGAGACGGAGTATTAAGTCCCGAAAAGGAATAGATGACGAAAAATAGAATGAGCCCAGCAAAAGAAATGAGCGCAATTTTGACCTCATTTTTTTCTTTTACTGCGGCGAAGAGGCTTGGTTCATCGACATGTTTTGATTTGCTAATGCGCGCTAGATTTTGTGCGACTTGGTTTTTCTTATCTGTTTTAGTCGCTGCGGGAGAGGTTTTACTCTCCCTTTTGAAATTCAGCTCTAGTTGAGTCAGGCGCTTCTTGTCATCTTCGCTTTGTGGGAATTCACCTTTAAACTCGCTCCAAACCCAAGCAAGTGAGTTGGACGCATCCAGGTCTTTTTTGCGCTTAGAAGTTTTGGGCTTCGGGGCTTGGGATTTGGGGCGGGGTTTTTGAGCCATAATAAAACCTCAAAATTACACGATTTATTTTAATTATTGATTTTTAACGGAATATCATATGTTCCCGTATAATGAATCAGCATTTTAATTCTTTTCTTGATATTTCGCAGTCTTTTTTATTTCTCTTATTTTTATTCCAGAGGCCTCCTAGATATTCAAGAGCCAAAATACTAAAATTGCCCGTTACGATGGGATGGTTGGCTCTTTTCATGAGCTCTGTGGTGGGCTTCGTTCTTTGCCCTATTTTTGTAGATTATCACTTTTAGTATCTCAAACAACGATTAAGGGTCATTTTAAGACCCGCGGCATGATTTTGATCGCTGTCGCCGTGAATAATTAAGTCATAGACTGGTTTAAATAGATTCTATCAGATAACCGCGCTTGTGATAAAAGCTGTTCTGATAGTTAGAAGTAGGTTCACGTATGACCGATATGAAAATTTACGGTTTTTTATACAGGATAAAGATAATAAGGCGGCGTAGAGATGGTTAGTCAACGCTTGCCAGAAATTGATTTGATGCGGGGATCGATCATGATCCTTATGGCATTGGATCACATGCGCGATTTTTTTGACTCGGACGCCTTGATATTTAGTCCAACAGATTTGACGCGAACATATCCATTTTTGTTTTTGACGCGATTAGTGACGCATTTTTGTGCTCCAGGCTTTGTTTTTCTTGCAGGAATCTCTGCTTACTTATGGGGAAGAGATCAAAAGCTTCGCGATATATTTCTTTATCTAATAACTCGCGGAATTTGGCTTATCCTATTTGACGCTATTATTATTAGTCCTGTGTGGACCCTTGAATTCGGTCGGTATAGTTTAGGTGCGCTTTGGGCGATTGGTAGTAGTATAATCGCTTTATCATTATTGGTATTTTTTGATGGGCGCATCATATTAACGATTGGACTTTTAATTGTCTTTGGTCATGATGTCTTTAACCGCATCAAGGCTGTCGATTTAGGCTCCTACGCAGGTTTTTGGCATGTAGTGCATGAACAAGGCGCGTTACCATTTGGCCTTAATGGAAAAGTTTATTATCCTATCTTGCCCTGGATCGGTATTATGGCGCTTGGTTATGGCCTTGGACCTTATTTTTATCCCTCAGCCGCAGCGGATAAAAAATTTATGAAAACCCTTGGTCTGCTATTTTGTATTTTGTTCGTCGTTTTGCGGACTATCAATGGCTATGGCGACCCAGCTCCTTGGCAGGAGCAGCCACGCGCAATTATGAGCCTGTTGTCTTTCTTTAATGTATCAAAATATCCGCCTTCATTACTCTATTGTCTTTTTACGCTAGGGCCTTTGATGCTTCTTCTCTCGGCAAGGGCCTCGTTGCCAGAATCAATTGCGCAAAAAATTATTGTTTTTGGACGTGTGCCATTTTTATTTTATTTTCTACATTTGTATGTCGGTATCTCTAGCGCGATCCTTCTTGCTTATCTTCAGGGTTATGATTTTTCAAATTTTCAGCAAGCAGAGATTATGCACTCGCCCCCCAAAGGACTTGGTCTTGAGGGAAGCTATCTCGTGTGGATTTGTGAAATAATCTTGCTCTATCCCATTTGTAAATGGTTTGCTGATTTGAAAAAAAGGAGTGATAGTATTTTACTCCGCTATCTCTAACTTAGGAGATCAGGTAATGAAAATTATTGATTACTGAATGAATATAGAGTGGTTTCTTAATGAAGGTAGGGCAATAAATGACCAAGCATAAGCATGACAATATTCCTTCTACGGCTGCATTGGCCTATAAAAAACTTGGTTCAATCGTCTTTCTATGCGGTTTTTTAGTCGGAGCTATTGGTGCAGGAGGCCTTCTTTTTGCGGAAATGACTAAAATGAATAAAAGCCTTTTTGAAGCGCTCGCTGGAGATAGTGCGATTACATTCTCGTTAATTGCAGCCTTTATGGTTCCTCTGAGTATTGGCTGGCTCGCTCGTTATATGATCTCGGGACAACGTTATTAATAAAGATCTAGTCGATGAAATGAATTTGGCGGCGCTTGCTTTTGAGTTGAATGTCTGTGCTTTTCTAAAATAAGAATAATAGGATGTCTTCTAATAATACCGCGTTGTGTCTTTGGTTTAATCCTTTGTGCAAGGTAGTCGTTAAAATAAACTATCGACTGAAAAGTCTAGGATGGAGATAAGTATGACGCTTACAATGAAGCAGATCTCATTACCTGCATTTACAATTACCCTCAAGGCATTAGCTAACATTATCGATAAGGCAATTATTTTCACACAAACAAAAAAAATTATTGAGGCTGTTTTGCTTCAATATCGACTAGCGCCAGATATGTTTCCCTTTGTAAAGCAAATACAAATTATCACTGATTTAGCTAAGAACGGATTGTCTCGTCTTGCTGGTGTTGAAGCGGTTCGTCTGGAAGACAATGAAACAACTCTTGTGCAGCTAAAGCAGCGTATTGAGATCACGATTGATTATATCAACTCCTTAAATTTTGATAAAATCAATGAATCTCTACAAAATGAGATCGTCTTTCCGCTTGGTGCTGTAGATAAAGGCCAGATGCGGGGAGAAGATTATCTTAATCATTTTATTTTGCCTAATGTCTATTTTCATGCAGCAATAGCCTATGCAATCTTACGGCATTGTGGCGTTGAGCTTGGAAAACGTGACTTTCTAGGCGATATTCCGATCAAGATTTCATAAGCGAATTGATAGTTAAGCTGGAGATTTCTCTAATAATTTATAACTCTTTGATCGGCGTTGAGGGATCCTGTTAAATGACATAAATTATTAATGAAATTTAGTTAAACCAAATATCTGTCGATTATTTTATGCGTGCGGAGATAGTGATGAGCCGACCAACGACAAAAACTGCAATAAAAAAATCTACAGTGAAGAAAAAACTGAGCTCAAAAAAATCAACTCGTAAGCTATCGGTAAAAATCGCTGGAAAAACAAAATTAGCAGGTCAATTGTCTGGTGCTGTAAAAATATGTGACTCTGCCTTTAAAAAAATGGTCTTAACACAGCAAGCTTTTATTAAAGCAGAGGCTGCTTATGTAAAAGCCAAGGCCAAGGTCACAACTCTTCAGCAAAAGATCACAGATCAGGCTGCTAAGAATTAATATTAAGAAAATGACAAAAGATTGTGAAATTTAATAGTTAGTCGCTGCATGGAGCTCATGTTTGCTTGCAGCGGCGAGCTTTCGTTGACTTGAAGCGAATTTTTTATAAAGTTTTAAATTAATAAAATTCTTTTCAGAATCAAGGTTTCTCGTGATTGTGCTCGAAAGGCTGGGCGCAGACCATCTCATAGAGTGTTTGATAAAATTTCGGAATTGCTGACCAGTTTTCTGTTTCGGTATATGTGCTCTTTATCAGACCCTTGGCTAGATGGCCTTCAAACCAGCTGCCGCCAAGACTTCTATATTTTTTATGTGCGCAGTCAAAAGAGACATTTTCGATTTCTGATAAGCCGTTTGCCTTCTTGCTGAAGCTATCCCATTGGGGTGAGGTATCGATGTAATCTGTTAGTGCTTCAAAATTGATAATGTCCTCATTTATTTTTTTTGAATCTTCTTTTAGATAAATTTTCGAAAAATCATCGCTCGACACAAAACGCCAATTTTGATCTTTTTTATCCATCGATGTTTGATAAAATGTCGACGATTTAATATTTAAAAACTCACCAAATGACATTGCGCTCAAGGTTGATACATTGAAATAAAATAGAATTGAAATGGGAAATAGGAGCCTCAAATGATACATAGATATTAATCGCTTGCTTATGTCGTGAGGAAGGATGCTAATTCAGATATTTCTTTTTTTAAAGTCTAATCTTTCCACGTAAATCTCTCTGTTCTCTTTATGCTTATAAAAGCCCAAACTTAGTGGGCCCAACGTTATCAAAAATCCAACAGAAATCATAAATCTAGGTTAAATTTTGGAAATTGAGTTATTTCTGATAATCTAGATTGATGAATTCTAGGGAGGATTAATAATGAGACGTCCGTTATTCCTAAGTCTAATGATGATTACTCTTGCGCCCATCTCAGCATCTAGTGCTGCGACCTTAACAATCAGCTGCCAAGAAGCCGCACAATACTCCCAAAATGAAGTTAACTCGATCTATAGTAGCGTATCAGATATTGATGGTGAGTCTGAAGCCAATAGGTTATGGAATGAATATCATAAGCTTAAGCGCCGCTGTGTGAAACAGCCCAATGCTAGCGCAACAGTCAATGTCAGCGAAGAAATCGCGGATCTTGCGAATACCTATCGTTAAATGTTCGCCTTGGTATCAATGCCAAAGCTCTAAGCGGAGGGCTAAGAGTTTTCGTGATACGACAAGGCGATTGGAAGTTTGCGCTGTCTGGAGCAGTTGCATCTGTTTTAGAGCGCAAATTCATTTTGCATTTTAAAAATAGAGTGTTATTTTCTGTAGACGGCGCAAAATCGTCCATTTCTATATTGCACTTGGCTTCAAGCATGATAATCGCCTAAGGCGCTAGACATAGTACCTTGGATTTGAACCTAGACTATAGTCTCTATCATCATGCTGCGTTTATCGTCGGTTTTGAGTCATATGAAGCTAAAAAGTGTCTAGTGAGTGTAAGGCGGATATTAAGGCAGGAAAATGAGCGAGATCGTAAAAGATAGTAATGGAACAGAACTGAAGGATGGCGACTCAGTAACGCTGATCAAAGACCTAAAAGTAAAGGGCACGTCCTCAGTTCTAAAGCGTGGGACTCTAATTAAGAATATTCGGCTCACAGTAGATCCTGCTGAAATAGAATGTCGCGCGGAAAAGATCAAAGATCTCGTGTTGAGGACCGAATTTCTCAAGAAAGCTTAAAAGTTCTTGATCATTTTTTTCCCTTAAGCCTCCAGTCTGGATTATTTTTAGTTTTACGCTGACCTAAGCGTCAGGATGGATTTTGTCCTAATTTCGTTCGGTAAGTGCTGAAAATGGTATAATTTATTTTCGAATTTGTCTCACTTATTTCCTGTTGCAAATATGTTACACATCACTTTTTTCTTAAATTTGCACTCGTTGCACCCTATGAGATAGCTCGGCTTTCATTTAATTTTCACTAGTAGAAAGAATGGAACCGACTTGATAAGTAGGAAACTTGGGAATTCTTTTGCGGTCAAATTAACCGAGATTATATTCCTTGCCAATTTATGTGTCGTATTGGGCATGTCTAATCATGCCTTTGCTGATGATTCAATCGCGCTTCTTGCACAGCAATCTTCTCTCGCAGATACGCCAAATGGACCAAAAGATCAGCTAAAAACATATGGTGTGCAGCCTGATCTTTGGGTCACGCAAATCTGTCAAGGGATTATGTCGGGTAGTCCGCCAAAGGGCGGATTTTGTGGTGGCAAGCTTGACGCCTTCTTACGATTAGATTCTGAAAAACTTGGGTTGTGGAGAGGGTTCCATTTAACAAGTCAATTCGAGCAATATACAGGCAATACCGTAAACAACATAACAGGAACGCTTTTGCCTGTAAGCGCGATCCAGGCATTCGTTCAACCTAATTATTATCATAATACGCTTACATTATTTGTAACCCAAAATATTGATGACAATTTGTCCATCAGCGCCGGCAAGGTCAATATGATGACGCTTGCGGCTGAAACGCCGATTTTAGGCGGGGGTGGTTGGGAAACATTTCTTAACCGCGCTTTTGCCGTCCCTAAGACAGGTATCGGTATCACTGCACCAGGAACTTTAGCTGATCGGGTTATTGTTTCGCCGACGTACACCTTGGGAACGCTTGTTAATCTCAAGACAAATATCGGAAAATTTATGATTGCCGTTGCGGATCCGAGAAACGCCGAAGATCCAAGAGTTATTCAGCATCCCTTCGAAAGAGGCGTGGCTTTAACAGCTGGATATACATTGCCAATTAAAGTGGCTGATCTTCAGGGTTATCATACGATCAGGGCTGCTTACAGTGATGCGCGAGGTTTTGATTTAGACGATATGGATGGCGCTAGAGCGCGCCTAACTCATGGATTGCCAATTACAAAAAAAGGTTTCTGGTTTGCGGGTTATGCCGTTCAGCAATACTTAATGCAGAGCGAGAAAGATCCATCTGTCGGCTGGGGGCTTTTTACCAATGTCTCAATATCAGATGGAAATCCAAATCCAGTTAAATGGAGCCTCTTAACAGGTTTAGCAGGCAATAATCTTTTTGAGGGGCGAGAGCATGATAAATGGGGCATTGGCTACTATCATTATGGATTGAGCCAATCGTTAATTGATGGATTAGAAAATCTTAAAGTCTACCGACGCAGCGAAGGCGGCGTTGAGTGTTTCTATAATTATGCAATAACCCCTTGGATTCAAATATCGGCAGATTTACAAATAATTGATCCTTGGAAAACTGAAAAAACGCGCGAGACTGTTGGCGCCATTCGTCTTTTTACAAAAATATAAAAAGTTAATTATCCTTCTTATCTAAAGATTAAATAAATAAAGTAACCCACGAGAAAATTGACAAAAGCAGAATACCTTGACCTGGGACCCGTTCATTTTATTTCTGTTAGGGCGCAATAAATTTAAAGGGCTCGGCGGGGGTGAATTTATCCGAAACTTCTCCAGAAAGCATAGGTCTTTTTGATAGATCTAACTTTAGCGCTTTGCCGGAGGAAACTGAAATAAGCTTTGCTATATTTATCCAAAAGATTGCTGGATTATAAGAGGACTCAAAATAGTAAAGCTTCTCGGTTGAGTCGGAAACCGTGCGCCATACAGTAGAAGCAATATTGGGTCTTTCTGGATCTGCTATCCCCAGTGGCACGGAAATAGCCCGAATAAGCGAGAAAGCTGTTGCGGTTGCAAGACGTGGATCTTTTTCTTTTGGAGCAGCGTTCAAATTCCAACTGATGCGCGCAAAACGGTCCGCTGAGCGGGCCGTTCCCGGTAAGAATTTAAGTCCGCCAACATCCTTCCAATAAGTTTCTATTGCAAGTTGCTCGTCGTAGCTTGGTGAGTTGGTCATTACACGATATTGAGGGCCGTGGTGAATAATAAGTTTTCCCTTTAGATATTCAAAGATCGCGCTGTCGCCGTTAGCATCTGATAGGGCGAGATGACCTGAGGCCTTAGCGCCATTTGGCAGAGTAGGTGCGATAATGACGAAGGGTTCTTTTTGGAGGCCAGATACAGCCTCATCAACGGTTGCAAAATTATCTAATACATATTGTGCCCAAGCGCCGATTGAAATCTTCGCTTTTTTTGATGTCGCTTGGTCGCCATAATCCGCCTCAACAAGGTAGAGAACGTTAGCGACAAGACCATTATCATTCATGCCATCTACAGTTGCGACATTGTAGAATGAGCTGATCACAGAACTATGCTTAGATGTCCAGTTAATTGAGCCTTTACCAATGCCGCCGTCGCGCATCATGCCTTTAGGAAAAAGCCAAAGATCAGAATGAGGATCTTCAGCCCAGTCCATCGTTCGACCAACTATAAAGCTCTTTTCGCCAGTTTCGTATAGAATGCGGGTACAGGCTTTAGCGCCAAGCACAGAAATGAAAAGGGCGGCGCCTGCGCAGGCGGCAAAGAATGTTTTATACAAAGGCGGAGCTCCCTATCGTGTTTGACAGAAATTTAACTAACTTATCTCGTCTAGTCGATAAGATAATTGCGATGGCTCTTTTATGTGTTTGAAGGTCCCCAATAAAAATATTGAAATTTACGACAAATAAAGAAGCAACTTGATTTAAAGCTATTGTTCACGAGGCAATTCAAGCTGAGTCTGGCTAAGAATTTGATTGATCTCAGAAAAATAAACAAAAAGAACCGTAAGGGTATAAAGGAAGCCAATAATAATCATAATAGATGCAAGGCCTGCGTAGGTTGCAATATAATTACTCGAGAAATTTGTTAAATAAACAGCAAATACTTTTCCAAATATGAGCCAGCTCAAAAAAATTAGCACAACGCCGGGGGTGATTTTTGTAACGCTTTGTCGTTGAGCAGGTAGCAAGAGTTGCGTTAAAAAAATTCCTATTCCAAGGAGGCTAATAGCAAAGCTATAATGTAAAGAAAAACGCAGAAACGGTGTAGGGAAGAAAGAGGCGTGACTTAATTTCTCTTGCCATAAGTATGAGAAGGGTGTGATTAACAGTAAGAAAGCGATAAGTAGCAAGACAAGACCAGCGATTATAACATAAACTATTGCTTCCAAGCGTAAAATCCACCATGCGCGCGCATCTATTATATTATAGGCGCGGTTCAGCCCTGTTCTAACGGCAAGAACAGAACTCGATGAAAAATATAGAGAGAGAACGGCGCCTGTTGTGAGGAGACCACTATGAGGTTGGGTTAGAACAGTATGGATTTCTCGTGAAAGCGGCTCGAAAATTTCACGCGGCCAATCGCCAAATAAAAGAGCTGCAGCTGTATCAGCTACTTCAGAATTGCCCAAGAACCCTGATAATGCAGTAAGGAAGATTAGGAATGGGAAGAGAGAAGTCAGCGCCGTAAGCGTAATATGGCTAGCAATTGCCCAACCATCATCCTGCGCAAATTTAAGATAGGCGCTATAGAATAATTTTAGTCGGCTTGGCATTTATTTTGATGACTCGTTATTTGGCTGAGAAAAAATTGGGCCAGCAATTTTTAGCTCCTCAATAATGTCTCCGCCAATGAGATGATTTGTAATGATCAGATCCAAATTTGTTGGCGTGCAGTTACGATACCAGACGCCTTCTGGATAGATAACGCAGATTGGGCCGCTATCGCAGATCCTGAGACAATCGGCCTTTGTGCGTTGGATACCGCCCCTCTCGCTTAATTTTAGTTCTTTAAGTTTTGCTTTAAGATATTCCCATGATTGAAGGGCAAGCGCGCTATCGCAGCAGGACTGAGGGCTGGATTTAACGCAAAGAAAGATATGACGCTGTGTTAGGTTTAATCCTAAATTTTCAGCTACTTGTGCTATCTTAGGGGCCATCTGTCTTTTCTTGCCCTTTTAATTTGTCAGATTCTTCTATCATCATCTGCGGTCCTGCGTCATTTATTTAATTAATTGGTTGGAAAAGAGTATATCTTGTATGGAAACTGTCAGCTGATAAACCTGGGCGTTGTCTTGGCTATTTGGTCGCCTTTTCTATAATGCGAGAAAAGACGAAAGATTTAATAAATTTTGGTTTAAGCTACGCATATTAGCTATGTGATGGTTTTTTAACGTCTTGAGCAAGGTGGAGAAGTCTCGACTCTTCCAAATCAAGTTCATTGCCAATTATGTTGAGTGTTTTATCATGTATTTGGCCAGATCGATGAAGCTGGACAAGTTTTTTTCGTGCTATTGAAATAGCTTTAAGGGCGACAGTAAAATATTCGCTTCTCTTTTCTGATAAAGCAGCTCCTTCAGTTTGTAGCCTTTGATAGGCGGTTAGTCGACGTTGATGCTCGTTGAGTAGATAAAGAAGGAATTCATTCTCCGTATCATTTGTATTTGATGATATAAAGATATATGAGGCTTCATATATTTTTTCACGTGCATGATGCTCGTCAATAAATTTGTTTTCCAAGGCCATAGCTTGATCAAAATTCATCCACTTGATGAGTTTTGTTAGAGTGCCGCCTTGGAGGATAACAGTAACTGAAGTGACCATAAAGGCTGTAATAATAATAAAATCTCTTTGTGGAAAATTTATTGGCAATGCTAGCGCAATAGCCAGGCTGACAACGCCTCTCATGCCGGCCCAGCTGATAATAATCGGAACTGAGATAGGATAATGCGCAATCTCTACATAAAAATTAGAAAGGATCGTCCTTGGTAAGTATATAGCGATAAATACCCATAAAAATCTGGCTGCTATTGCAGATAGCGTTACAATAAAGGCCAATGGGATCGTTTTAGAAAAAATAGCATCAATGCCGCCAGCGGCATGAATGACGCTTCGTAGCGCCATACCGATTAGGATAAAAATTGTCGCTTCCATAAAAAAAGGTTGCAGATTTCCAAATCGCTCGCATTTCTAAACGACTTTGGGCGTCCAATAATTCATGTTGGCTTTTACCAAGTATGATGCTTGCCGTCACAACAGCGAGCACACCGGAGGCTTCAAATCTCTCTGCAAAAAAATAAGTGCCCCAGGGCAATAGAAAGCTTGCAAGGATTGTAAGCTGGGGCTCTCTTAATTTAGTAATGAGCGCATAGGTTAGCAATCCAGCGATTGCGCCAATGATAATGCCGCCGAAAGTCAGTTGGCCAAACATTAAAACGGCCTCAGACCAGTTAAAAAGGCCTGTCAGCGTTGCTGCTGACGCTAAGCGGTAAAGCATGAGGCCGGAAGCGTCATTAACAAGACTTTCTCCTTCCAAAATAGTGACAAGCCGTCTTGGAACGCGCAGTCCCTCGAGCAGAGCTTTGGCTGCGACGGCATCGGGAGGAGAGACGATAGCGCCTAGGCAAAAGGCGGCTGAAAGCGGCATGTTTGGTATAAGTGCATGCGCCGTCAGCCCAACAATAAGGGTTGTGAAAAATACCGCCCCAATCGCTAGAAGCATGATTGGTCGGATGTTTTCTTTAAATTCACGCCAGACAATAAAGTAAGCGCTGGCTTGTAATAAAGGCGGTAGGAAGAGTGTGAGAACCAATTCGGGCTCTATGTGAAGCGTAGGGGCGTTTGGCGTAAGTGCAAGCGCCGCCCCGCCCAGGATGAAAATAATTGCGGGAGGGAGATTAAAACGCTTAGCAATTAGGGATAGGACCAACGCGGCTGTAAGAAGTAATAATAAGATATTGAAAAATTCTGATCCGTGCATTTTATGCCTAATATTATCGCCAACATTAAAGTTTCAGCTATTTAAAATTATTTTATTCATTAGCAGGCCTTATGCCTATTTTAATTTTGTCCTAACCACAAATATTTGAAGTGTTGACACTCAATTTTTTTCTTTGGAGACAAAAGAAGCATTTTTATTACATTTTAGAGTTCAATGGTAAAATTTTAGGGAACTAGTATTCAGCGATCAAGATTTTAACAAAAGTCGATATCCTTACAAATGGTTCATCCGTTGATAAATTTTCGTTTTTTAGCCATAAGATTTCCCAAGAAATTTGTTGGCTTTGTCTTATTTCACTATACATCTTTGGGGGCGCGTCGTGGCGGCATATTTTATTTGTACGATGACGATTCATGATGCTGAGAATTATAAAAATTATACAGCTTTGACTCCAGCAACGGTTGCCCGCTATGGAGGAAAGTTTTTAACGCGTGGAGATGCGGTTACAACAGTTGAAGGGCCGGAGTTTTTCGAAAGACTGGTTATCTTAGAATTTCCTGATCGCACGACGGCTCTGTCATGGTATCATGATGCAGATTATCAAACCGCTTGCGTCTTTAGGCGCGCATCCTCTACAGGGCGCATGATTTTACAAGAAGGCCGTGATAATAAAATCAACCCGGATCCCAAAATTTGATTACTTTATTTTATGATTAGGTTGATAGAGAGAATTGTTTTAGGATTTTTCTACGGTTTCTTCTTGAAATTTGAATTTTGGAGATTTTATTTGCATAACTTGTCGCGGACGAGTCAATTACTGATTAATTGCCTTATTTAATAGACCGAATTTATTCTTTAGATAAAAAATAAACCCAATTTCAATTGCCATATAAAATTTATATTGGTTAGGCATGCGATATTTCTTTGGTATTTTCCTTTCTTTTCCCTATCGCAGCTTAAGGCGAAATCATTGTGCTCCACTACTGTCCGACTAGGAATCGAATAGATTCAACTGGTTGTAAATAGTCTCTTCATCTTTACTGTCGTCTGCTCCCTCAAGTGCCTGTAAAATTGAGGCTTTTTCAAATGAGTGGACGGACAAAATTTGTAGAAAAGTGTAGAGCGACACTTTCAAAGAGAGTTCCTTTTTTATGATCGCAGCGAGGACATAGACACATACGGCGGTCCAGATTTGCGTCTTAACAGCGTTCTCTGAATTACCAAAAAAATGACGTATACGTAAATTCTGTTTTATCCATTTGAAGAATAATTCAACGTGCCATCTTTGCTTATAAAGCTTTGAGATTGTCAAAGCTGGTAGCGTAAAATTGTTTGTTAGGAATATGAGTTTCTTTTTCGTTTCTGGATCACAAAAGTTAATACGTCTCAAATGTTCACTGTAGTCCTGACGCGCATAAAAGCCATCGAGCATAATACTCTGATCAGAACAAAGTCCTGATGTCTTATCAACAGAACGCGAGCTAACACGACGATAATTCATATTTGTTTTCGCCCGTGTAACAAAGAATGCTCCGGCTTGGTGTAAAGTATATAGTCTGGAAAAATCGATGTAGCCGCGATCCATCACATAAATAGCACCAGCTTCCATACCGATTAAATCGAGCGCTTTCGCATCAGTCATTTTTCCATCAGAAACATGGATAAAACTGGGAATCTGGCCGCGTAAGTCGAGAAGAGTATGCATCTTAACGGCTGCTTTCGTTGAGCGAAAATCAGCCCATGGAAATAGTGATAAGCATAAATCAATTGTCGTGCTGTCGAGTGCATAGACAGTGTTTTCAAGATCTAGTCCGATATCATCATTTAGGTAAAGCTTACGAGCCCGCCGTATTAAAATAGCTGCCACATCAGCCCATATACGCCAGTCGCGACGTTCATTTGCGTCAGCCAGGGTAGATTTGGCTACAGGCTTACGTAGTCCCATCCCATAAAGCTTTGTTGGCTGGGCTCCAAGGCATGCTTCTATATCTCGCAAGCTCTCACGATAAGTCATTTGAGCAAAGGCCATAATACGAAATTGCTCGCTGCATCGAAGGCTACGAACACCTACGTCGCCATTGTAGCGCTTCACTATCCGATCAAAGCTTGTCCACGGCACAAAATCCATAATTTGTGAAAACAACGTTCTGCCAAGATTCACGGCAGCTCTCCCTGATCAATAATTCAGGAAAAACTACCCGAAAATTACGTAATGGAATTCAAATCGACACCAAGAAAATTTGGTCGTAGATTATTGTTCATAATGGCTTTACAAACCTAAGCTATCCGCTCAACCGGACAGTAGTGATCTAT
>SXGU01234532.1_pt1 | contig 15192 bp, 14 predicted proteins | sample 3174531 | NCBI WGS metagenome assembly SXGU01 (sample SAMN11356863, study PRJNA531348) | freshwater metagenome | isolation source: freshwater sample F1-140 | place: China: Fuxian Lake, Yuxi | collected 2017-12-25
AGTGGGTACCACCCGATCCCATCCCGACCTCGGAAGTGAAACCACTTAGCGCCGATGATAGTGTGGATTACCCATGCGAAAGTAGGTCACCGCCAGGCCTCTTACCCCTAAAAGCACCCTTCAGCAGGGTGCTTTTTTTTTGGTTGGGGTATGCCCGGTATTTGCTTTTCGTACCTGGCGGTTGAGGAGGGATCTCAATAAATATCTTCCGCAGCTTTCAACATTAAGTGATCAGTGATAGCTTAAATGTGCTAGAGTCAGTGGTTGCATTTCTTCATACCCATGAAAAACAAGTTGTTAAAAGCAGTTCCAGATCGAGCAAATTAAAAATATAATTCGCGGCGGTTTTGGTGCCTTAGTCTCTTCCTTGGACTCAAAGTCAATAGATGACCGAACTCATTGTTTATTGAAAACAGGGAGTGTGTTATCTACTCGTGGTTACCCATTGACAATTGAAGCCGGGACCCAGATTGAGCTACGCCTTGGACAATCTGTCAGCGAAGGCGAAAAGTGCCCTGATGGTTACTGTCCCGACTGGTGTTGGTAGCCTCCCTCTGTCAACGAACACAGGATATAAAAAGAATCATGCTATCTGGTAACATGTCTCCACAAGAGAGGCAGAACGCTTATGATAAAGAAACTCTGCTCGCTTGTGCTAGAGGAGAGTTGTTTGGGGAAGGTAACGCGCAGCTTCCCCTGCCTCCAATGTTGATGTTTGATCGAATAGTCAAAATAAATTCCGATGAAGGCATGTATGAAAAAGGGATTATTCATGCTGAATTGGATATCACTCCCGACCTCTGGTTTTTCGATTGCCACTTCCTGGGTGATTCCGTCATGCCGGGTTGCCTTGGGTTGGATGCCATGTGGCAAATGGTTGGATTTTATCTTGGCTGGATGGGCGGTAAGGGAAGAGGGCGAGCACTGGGTGTTGGTGAGGTTAAATTTCGCGGTCAGGTGCTGCCTAACAATAGACTGGTAACTTATCGAATACACCTGAAAAGGGTGATGATGCGCAAGTTGGTCATGGGATTCGCGGATGCTGAAATGGAATGTGATGGCAACGTGATCTATCAGGCGAATGATCTTCGTGTTGGGCTCTTTACAACTACCGATATGTTCTGAGAGGTAAAAATATGAGGCGCGTAGTAGTCACCGGCATCGGTATCGTATCCAGTATAGGCAGCAATAAAACTGAAGTCATCAGTGCTCTTAGGCAGGGATTATCGGGACTTTCCTTTAGTGAACAGCAAAGGGAGATGGGCTTCAGAAGTCATGTCGTCGGAGCTATCGATCTTGATCTGGATGATCTGATTGATCGGAAAATAAGGCGTTTCACGGGCGATGGAGCAGCCTTTAATTACCTGGCGATGCAGGAAGCAATAGCGGATTCCGGACTTGAGCCCGATGACGTTTCAAATCCGGATACTGGATTGATAGTAGGCTCCGGCGGACCATCTACTTCCAATTTACTGCTGGCATGGGATACCTATCGTGAAAAAGGCGTAAAAAAAGTGGGACCTTATATGGTCCCCCGAACCATGTCCAATACCAATTCAGCTTGCCTGGCTACTCCGTTTCAAATCAAGGGAGTTAACTATTCTATTAGCTCGGCTTGCGCTACCAGTGCACATTGTATAGGCAATGCTGCTGAACTCATACAACTGGGCAAGCAGGATATTATATTTGCCGGTGGAGGTGAAGAAATTCACTGGACCATGACTATACTGTTTGATGCCATGGGTGCTTTATCATCCAAATATAACGATCGTCCTGTTGCAGCATCGAGACCTTATGATGCAAATCGGGATGGTTTCGTTATCTCGGGTGGTGGCGGTATTCTGGTTATGGAAGAACTTGAACATGCAAAAGCCCGCGGTGCAAAAATTTATGGCGAACTGGTGGGTTATGGAGCTACCTCGGATGGCTATGATATGGTTCAACCCTCCGGTGAGGGGGCTGTACGTTGCATGAGAATGGCCATGAAGTCCATACCTGAAAGAATAGATTATATTAATGCACATGGTACCAGTACTCCTGTAGGTGACATCAGGGAATTACAGGCCGTCAAGGAAGTGTTTGGTAGCAGTGTACCCAGAATCAGTTCAACCAAATCGCTGACGGGACACGCACTGGGGGCGGCTGGCGTCCATGAGGCCATTTATTCACTGCTCATGATGCAGGAGCATTTTGTTGCGGCTTCGGCTAATATTGAGGAACTCGATCAGGGGGCATTGGGCGTTCCGATCGTCGTTGAGAAACTGGAGGGAGTTCAGTTGGACGTTGTAATGTCGAACAGCTTTGGATTTGGCGGAACAAATGCCAGTCTCGTATTCCGACGTTATGACAGATAGCGATACCGTTTCACTGAGCGAAAAGAAACGCTACGACTATAACAAATTACGCAAGCGTTTACGCCGATTGGTTGGGGAAGCGATTGCTGATTATGGAATGATCCAGGATGGCGACAAAGTAATGGTCTGCCTTTCAGGGGGTAAGGATTCGTACACGCTGCTCGATATATTGATGAGCCTGAAGGGCCATGCCCCAGTCAATTTCGACATAGTAGCCGTCAATCTGGATCAAAAACAACCCGGCTTTCCAGAGGATGTTTTACCCGATTATCTTGCAGAACTGGGTATCCCTTACCATATCATAGAAAAAGATACCTACAGTATCGTCAAGCGGGTAGTGCCCGAAGGCAAGACGACCTGTGGATTGTGTTCGCGACTACGGCGCGGACTGTTATACGGATACGCGGCACAAAATGGCATCACCAAAATTGCTTTGGGCCATCATCGAGACGATATAGTTGAGACATTTTTCCTCAATCTGTTCTTCGGAGGAACTCTCAAGGCGATGCCCCCAAAACTATTGAGCGATGATAAACGTCATGTAGTCATCCGGCCATTGGCGTATTGCCGCGAGAAAGAGATATCAAAATATGCCCAGGTGAGGAATTTCCCCATAATTCCATGTAATTTATGTGGTTCGCAAGAGAACCTGCAGCGACAGGCAATGAAAGAAATGTTAAATCTGTGGGATAGGCAGCACCCCGGTCGTCTGGAGAATATATTCGCAGCCCTGAAGAATGTGGCCCCATCCCAGTTGGCGGATGGTTCCCTTCATGACTTCCTCGGTCTGGAGGCTCAGAGGGTTCTCTGTCCAGGGGGGGGAGTCACTGAAAGTCTTGATGTCTCGTCCGGGCTTGAGATTCTGCAGGTGTGACTGATTTTTTACAGGGATAGAGAACCAGCACATGGTGTCGTTTACATGCCCTGCCGGCAGATACGGCTGCTTGCGAGGGGCTGGTGCTCATGTGCTGATGTTTGCCTGGCGTGCTATCATCAAAATGAGAAATGCTTCAACCCCCTTGCAATTTGATACGAATTTATTTATAAATTGTCCCGTGCTAAACGCACTACCAACTAAAATTTTAAGTTTTGAAATTGAGGAGGATTCTGATGAAAAAGTTGTTTTGCATTCTGAGCCTGGTAATGGTGTCGCTGACCGTAGTTGGCTGCGGTAACTCTCCGGATGGCGACAAGCAAAAGCTGTCTGCTCCAGTTTCTGCACCCAGCCTGTGATTTTTGATTGCACTGTTCCTGGTTGATCCGGGTTAGAGTGTGATTTCAGAAAAGAACCATAAAGTATCAAGGCTAAAAACCTTAATACAAACAAGCATTTGACGTTAGCCTGGATGAGTACTCATCCAGGCTTTTTTATTCGCTGTGAATATGAACTGGTCAGACTGTTGAAGTCTCTGGTTTGTTGAGGCTGAGGGTTAGATATGACGGATACCGTACTGATTACCGGAGCCAATCGTGGCCTGGGGCTGGAGATGACCAAACAATACGCTCAGGCGGGTTGGAATGTTGTGGCCTGCTGCAGGTCTCCGGAAAGCGCGTTGGACTTATCCCGATTGATCCAGCAGTTTGGTGACTCAGTCAGTGTACACCCATTGGATGTCACTCAATTTGATGGTATCGACAGGCTATCACGGGAACTATCCGGTCGATCGATTGATGTTCTTATCAATAATGCGGGTGTTTACGGTGATACCACCGATACGGCTTTTGGCAACCTTGATTATTCTTGCTGGCAGCATGTTATGGCTGTCAATACGCTGGCTCCGGTGAAAATGGCAGAAGCGTTTATGCCCCATGTTTCCCGCAGCAACCGAAAATTGATAGTGAGCCTGACCAGCCTGATGGGAAGTATTGCCGACAACAGGGGAGGAGGATCACTCATGTATCGTTCAAGCAAGGCAGGATTGAATGCTGCGCTGAAAAGCATGGCCATTGATCTAAAACCCCGGGGAATTGGAATACTGATATTTCATCCCGGTTGGGTTAAAACCGATATGGGTGGAAATAATGCTCCCACCTCACCAGAGGAGAGTGTCAGGGGGTTGCAAGGTATCATTGAACGGTTCAGACCAGAAGATTCCGGACGATTCCTGGATTTTAGAGGCAAAGAATTGCCCTGGTAGAGAAAACAATGACAAAATATTTCAAACTCGTTTTCATGATCAGCCTGTTTCTACAAGGTGTGGATTTTGCCCAAGCCGACAGCTACCCTGATCAGGTCGGTGAGAAACTGGCAGTCGGTAGTTCCAATATCGCACTGAGTTGGCTGGAAGTGCCGAAGAATATCCTGGTAACCAGTCATCAATATAATATCTTGATGGGTATTAGTGCGGGGACAATTAAAGGCGTTTTGCATATGATGGGACGGACTTTTTGTGGTGCGTTCGATCTGGTGACATTCCCTATACCCAGCGAGTCCATAGTCAATCCTGCCTATGTCTATCAAAACTTCAAGGTCGAAACCCGCTACGGTCCTGTCCCATTCTGATCCTGAACGGATGCCCTTGATAGGGGCTCTGCTGGATCATGTCCCTGCACCTGTCTGCCTGATAAGGGTGTCTGATTTCTCTGTAATGGGCATGAGTACCACAGCAAGACAACTGCTGGGTTACTCCATGGAGGATTTGAGTCAGGATACCGCAGATGACTGGTGCGCGCTGCAAAATGATTTATTGGTTGATGGTGGAGACTCCGCCGGAAAAATCAGGACAATCCGCTTTTGCCGTAAGAATAATTCCCCAGTTTACTTACATTATACTTCCCGCCTCGTAGGTAACGCAGGAGAGGTTTTTCTTTTCCTGACGTTCATGGAGAATCATGTTCCGAAGGCCTCCAATGATTTCCGGGAGGAGCCCAGTCACCCGGGCTTTCAGGTACTCATCGATGATTGCAGGGAAAGTGTGGTGGTGATTGATGAAAATGGCAGCATACGCTTTATCAATGCAGTAGCGGAAAAAATATTCGGTTATGCCAGAGGGGAGATGCTGGGCAAGGATATAAGAAATTTGCTTCCCTTTGAGCAGGATACGGTAAAGATTCCGGAAACGGAAGATGGAGCGCAAGCCGGACAGGACATAATGGAACATGGGGTAAAGGTTACTGCCCGACACAAGGATGGACATTTGTTCCATCTGTATTTTAGCCTCGAAAAACTCGATCAAGCACCGCATCACTGGTTTCTTGGAATCGCTCGCACTACCCTTGATGAACCTGGACAAGATGATAGCCTGCTGGTGTTATCTGCTGCCATCCAGAAAAGTCCAGGAGCCATTCTGCTTACCGACTCACAAGGCACGGTTACTTACGTCAATGAGGCTTATAAAAAGCTCACTGGTTACGATGACGAAGATATCATCGGTAGAAAACCAGGTTTCAGGTCGTTGAGTGTCGATAGTTCAGATGAGTACCAAAGACTATACCTGACCATGCAACTGGGGTGTGTCTGGTTGGGCGACATACAGGGTTACCGAAAGAATGGTGATACGTACTGGGCCTCAGAGGTGATCGCACCCCTCACGGATATCAGGGGAAGGGATAAACATTATGTTATTGTACAAAGGGATATTACTGATTGCGTTAATGACAAGGAAGCCTTGCGGCAAAGCGAAGAGCGCTTTCGTGCGGTTACGGAGATGGTGGGTGAATGGTTATGGGAGCAGAATGCCGATGGCTATTATACATGGAGCAGTACAGCCGTCAGCAAGATACTGGGTTTGCAACCGGATGAAATTCTGGGAAAAAATTATCTCGGTTTGATGCGACCGGAGGAGCGTGAATCATGGAAATATTCGCTGAGCGCTAGCCTACGCAACGCCAAGCCCTTTCACAAAGTGATTAACCGGTATATTCATGCCGATGGCTATGAAGTCTATACGCAGTCCAGTGGTGAGCCTTTGTTCGATGAGGCCGGCAATCTTGTCAAGTGGCGTGGCGTAGATCAGGATGTTACGGCAAGCAAACAGGTTGAAGACATATTGAGAACGCAGGAGCGTGCCATTGAATCGGCCAGTGTAGGTATCGCAATTTGTGATGCCAGGCAACCAGGTTATCCTGTTATCTATGCCAATCCGGCACTCTGTGCCATTTCCGGCTATTCCCGCGATGAATTGATAGGTCAAAGCCTGAGGATATTACAAGGCCCCATGACCGAATCCTCAGCTATTGAAACCATTCGGACTACCCTGCATAAAGGGACATCCTGTAAGCTTCAGATTTGCAATTACCGAAAAAATGGAACCCTGTTCTGGAACGAACTGCTGCTGTCACCGGTTCGTGACCAGCAGGGGGTTGTGAGTCATTATGTCGGTATTCAAAGTGATGTTACTGAACAGTTGGTGATGTCCGAGGAGCGACATCAACTCGAAATTGCCCGACAAATCCAGTTATCATTACTGCCTAAAAAACCACTCAAGGTTTCAGGTATGGAATTGGCCGGTTTTTGCCTGCCTACCGCTCAGGTGGGCGGCGATTATTTTGATTATTTTTACCGGGGAGACTGGCTGGATATTGTCATCGCCGATGTATCAGGCCATAACGTAGGTGCAGCCCTGATAATGACAGAGTTGCGTAGTGCCTTGAAAGCGGGACTCTATCTGACCGATTCCCTGCATCCTGATTATTCGCCTGCTTATTTATTGGGTGTTCTCAATGAACTGCTGTTTGATGATTTAAACAATGCAGAACTGTTTATTTCCATGTTCTACCTGCGATTTAATATCACTACCCGAGTGCTTTATTATGCCAACGCAGGTCATAACAGGGTCATGCTGGTGCGTAAGTCTTCCAAAGAATACCAGGAACTGGATGCAGAAGGCATGATTTTCGGGGTTAAAAGCGTAGTCAACTTTGATGAGCGATTCGTGATGCTTGAACCAGGCGATCGTCTGCTAATGTATACTGATGGTGTCATCGAAACCCAAGACAACGCCGGTCAGTTTTTCGGGAAAACCCGCCTCGCACAGCTCTTGATAAATCATGACGATATCTCGCCACAGCAACTACTGAAGACGATCGAAAATGGACTGACCGCCTTTACCTCCCAATCTGATTTCCGCGATGATATTACCCTGGTTGCGGCGACGGTCACTCCCCTGGCGTAAACGAGGAGCCATCATGCGTATATTGTTTGTTCATCAGAATTTTCCCGGTCAGTTCAAACACCTGGCACCTACCCTGGCCAAAAATCCAAAGCACAGGGTGTATGCGTTCTCCATGCAGAAAAACGCCCCCGGTACCTGGCAGAATATCAGGGTCGTCTCTTACCGGGCCGATAAGGGAACCAGCCCTACGGTTCACCGCTGGGTATCGGATCTTGAAACCAAGGTAATCCGTGGCGAGGCCGCCTTCAAGGCCGCTCTGAAAATGAAATCGGAAGGTTTACGCCCTGATATTATCGTCGCGCATCCGGGTTGGGGGGAAAGCCTGTTCCTCAAGGAAGTCTGGCCTGATTCCAGACTGGGGATATACTGCGAGTTTTTCTACCGGGCCGATGGAGCCGATGTTGGATTTGATCCGGAGTTTCCGGCCCAGGATGCCGGTGATGGTTGCCGTCTCAAACTGAAAAATGTCAATAACTGGCTGCATTTCGAGATAGCCAACGCCGGTATTTCTCCAACGGAATGGCAGGCCAGCACTTTTCCTCCGGCTTTTCGCAACAAAATCAGTGTTATTCATGACGGGATAGATACTGACGCGCTGGTACCCAACCCGGACGTGACTTTAACCCTCAACGAAAACCTGACACTGACACGGGCTGATGAAATCATCACCTTCGTCAACCGCAATCTCGAACCCTATCGGGGTTATCACACCTTCATGCGGGCACTGCCTGAAATCATGAATCGCAGGCCCAACGCCCGGGTTTTGATTGTTGGCGGAAATGATGTCAGCTATGGGGCACGCCCACCCGAGGGAACGACCTGGAAAGACAAGTTCCTGGCGGAAGTTGAGGGGAGTCTGGATATGAGCCGGGTGCATTTTCTGGGCAACATTCCGTATCAACATTTTATTCCCTTGTTGCAACTGTCCTCGGTGCACGTCTATTTGACCTACCCCTTTGTGTTGTCCTGGAGTTTACTTGAGGCCATGAGTGTGGGGTGCGCCATCGTTGCCAGCGATACGGCCCCCTTGCGCGAAGCCATTCATGCCGGAGAGACCGGTCTTCTGGTCGATTTTTTCGATCCCAGGGGGGTAGCAGAGTCAGTATGCCGTTTGCTGGATGATCCGCAGCAACGGACGCGCCTCGGCAGTAACGCCCGCCAGTTTGCCCGGCAACACTACGACCTCAAACAGGTTTGTCTGCCACGTCAACTGGCCTGGGTCGAAAACCTCGGAAATACCTGATTCCACCGTTCATCCATCGCCATTCACTCCGACTCGTTCTCGCCTCCGGAATACCCCACCTGACCGTTTACATCGACCCAAAAGCAGGGTAATCCCAGGGTCTTGAGCCAGTTTATACCGGCTTTACCCTTGAGCATGGCGATGGTCGAGGCACTTCCTGCCACCACGCACAATCCGGCCCACACACTGACCGCTGCCAGTTCCTGTACCGGCCAGCCGGTGCGGGGATTCAATATATGCCCATAGCGCACTCCGTTAACGAGTTGGCAACGGGCATAATCGCCACTGCTGGCCAATCCGCCTTGCCGCAAGGCCAGGGTATGGATCAATTTATCCGGTTGGCGGGGATGCTGAATCCCCAACCGCCAGGGCTGTCCATCGGGATGGGGGCCTATGATCCGGACATCCCCGCCCAGATTGATCAGCCCCCGGGTAACGCCCAGCTCCCTGCACAGGCCAGCCGCACGATCTGCGGCATATTCCTTGACGATGCCTCCCAGATCCAGGGCCATGCCCGCTACGGGAAAGCCGAGTCGGGGCGGTTCCCACAGGAGTTTGTTCCAGCCTATCCTTTCCAGCAGGGAATCGATGAGGGTTTGATCGGGTAAACGATTCGATTCAAATCGCCAGGCCGTACGCAGCAGACCGGAAGTAATATCAAATAATCCATCACTTTGCCGGTAACAGGTCTCGGCATAATCCAGCAGGTAGCGGGTTTCGTCATCCACTTCAATGTAACCACCTGCGAGGGCAACCGCGTTGATTCGGGACAGGTCGCTGTCCGGGCGATACCTTGAGTAACGTAACTCCAGACGCTGAACATCCCGAATGACCGCCGCCAGAGCGGCATCAATCCGGTTTCTGTTGGTCGCATAGAGCTGTAACTCGCACGGTGAACCCATGGCGGTGAAGCAGTGCCGGTGGAAAGGCAGCGGAATCGTGGACATGAGGCAATCAATCCCGAAAATGACACGGTGCGGGATTGTGCCGAATTATTTTCTGCCGGGACAGTCCTAAAGCCACCTTAAATCTCACTGCCCCGGTTTTATCGTCATGAAAACACGTCTGCTCGAACCGGAGGACATGGATGATCCCTCCCTGGATCCTGCCGCTCACCGGATGGCCCTGCAAGGCCTGGCTCGCCTCAACCACATCAGTTTCAGTGCCGCTGCCATCTGGCGGGTACTCGAACACGAATACCGCATGGCCCTGTCCCGTTCAGCCACCCCACCGTCCTGGACTGTCCTCGATCTGGCGACCGGTGGCGGTGATCTGCCCATCTACCTGGCGAGCAAAGCCCGCTCCCGGGGCTACGACTGGCACTGTCAGGGGGCGGACATCAGTCCGGTCGCTCTGGATCATGCGGCCGAAAAAGCCCGCTTGGCCGGGGTAACGCTGGACTGGCTGATGCTGGATGTCACCCGTGATTCGCTGCCGACCTGTGACTGGATCGTCAGTTCGCTGTTTCTGCATCACCTCGACGATGCGGCCGCGAACGAGGTATTGAAACGCATGGCAGTCGCCGTGCGTTCGGGATTTCTGATCGACGATCTGGAACGCACCCGCTTGAACCGCGGGCTGGTCTGGCTGGGTGCCCACCTGTTGAGCCGCTCGGCCATCGTACATCGTGACAGTGATCGTTCGGTACGCGCCGCCTTCACCTTGACGGAAATCGCAAGCCTCAGTCAACAGGCCGGCCTGGAGCCAGTCCGCCTCAAAAGCCGGTTCCCGGCCCGCTTCCAACTGCTATGGAAACGCTAAACCCTGTAGCCTCCGTGACCTGGCCGGAGGTTTTGCAGACCGGGTGGGATGTGGTCGTGGTTGGGGCCGGGCCAGCCGGTATCGTGGCCGCCATGGAAAGTCGGCGTCTGGGACTGAACACCCTGCTGCTGGATAAACAGCATTATCCGCGAGACAAGGTATGCGGGGGGTGCATGAATGCGGTGGCGTTGGCGCAACTGGACGCTTTGGGATGCGCTGATCTGCCGGATCGTTGTGGTGCCATCCGGATTGACCGGTTCCTGATGGGATTGGGAGACCGCCGGATCAGGCTGGATTTACCAAGCGGCCGCGCCCTGTCCCGTCGAGTATTCGACGCAGCCCTGCTGACCGAAGCCCTCAACCGTTCCGTCCATTTCATGCCGGGCGTGACGGTACACGATGCCGGTTGTACCGACACGCACCGACTATTGGCAGTCAAACACCCGCAGCAAACCGGAGTCGTTCAGGCCCGCTGGGTGGTCGCTGCCGATGGTCTGGGCGGCCGTTACACCAGTGGATTGGCCGGTTGCCAATCACAAACCCGGCCATCTGCTTACCAGGGGTTAGCAACCGAGGTTCTGGATATTTGCGATTATGCACCCGGAACCATTCACATGGCCTGCCACGGTCAAGCCTACCTGGGTATCGTGCGTCAGGAAAACGACCGTTTGCACCTGGCCGCCGCCGTACACCCCGATCATCTGCGCCACAGCGGTTCTCCGGCGGTTCTGATGCGGCAAGTGCTGTTGCAAACCGGATGGCCGATACCGGCTGACCTGGACAGTGCAACATTTCACGGCACCCCCTACCTGACTACCAGGCGACGGCCGGTCGCGCTGGAACGGGTGTTTTTGGTGGGGGATGCGGCCGGCTACATCGAACCGTTTACCGGTGAAGGCATGGCCTGGGCTTTACTGGGGGGACGTACCGTTGCCGGGTTGTTGCCGGAGGCGGTGTCCGCTCAGGACTGGCGGCCAGCGGCTCTGGCCTGGAACCGGATATACGGCCAAACCCTGGTGCGGCGACAAACGGTTTGCCACTGGACCACCCGCACCTTGCGTCATCCTCGCCTGACCCGCTGGGCTGTTGCACTGTTGTCCCGTTTACCGGGCCTGGCCCGCCCCCTGATTCAAACCATCAATCTGACCTGAGGGAGCCTCATGAGCATCGCATTACTGGGAATGGGCACAGCCATTCCGCAATACCGCCTGGAGCAGGGGAGGGCTGCCGGAATGGCCGTTGAGTGTCTGGGGCTGGACGAAACCGCCGCCCGCAGCGTCGAAGTGTTATACCGTCGCACCCAGGCTAAAACCCGTGGTAGCGTACTGATCCGTCCCGAGTCCGGTGGGTGTGGTATGCACTGGTTTTATCCGACGGCACCGGCATCGCCGCCCGGCACGGCAGATCGCATGCTCCGTTACCGTACCGAAGCACCGCCCTTGGCTGAATCAGCCTGCCGCAAGGCACTGTCAACTGCGGCCACGACGATACCGGGGCTGTCGGCCCGTGACATCACTCACCTGATCGTAGTGAGTTGCACCGGTTTTTTCGCGCCCGGTATGGATTATGAGTTAATCCAGCGATTGCAACTGGCTCCCACCGTACAACGTTTTTCGATTGGATTCATGGGCTGTCACGGCGGGTTCAATGGTTTGCAACTGGCCACGGCCCTGGTGATGGCCCAACCCGAAGCCAGGGTACTGCTATGCTGTACCGAATTGTGCAGCCTGCATTTTCAGTACAGCCCGGATCCAGGGCAAATAACGGCCAATGCCTTGTTCGCCGACGGTGCCGGGGCTGTGGTGGTGGGCCGCCCGGCGACCGAAACCGGCTGGTCATGGCAGCAGAGCGGTTCCTGCCTGATCCCGGACAGTCATGACGACATGAGCTGGCACATTGGCGATCACGGCTTCGAGATGTTTTTGTCCAGTCGGGTACCGGGTCTTATTCGTCAAACCCTGGCTGACTGGCTGCTGGCCTGGCTGGCGCGACAAGGTAAAAAGCCTTCCGATATTGCCCACTGGGCGGTACACCCCGGTGGACCGAGAATCCTGTCTGCCGTGGCGGATGCCCTGAACCTGAGCGAAACCGACCTGGCGGCTTCGCGTCAGGTACTGCGGGAGCACGGTAACATGTCATCAGCCACCGTGTGGTTCATTCTCGAGACCCTCCGTGAAAAAAAAGCCGAAGGGCTGTGCCTGCTGCTGGGATTTGGCCCCGGCCTGGTGGCTGAAGCGGCCTTGCTGAATTTGTCCTGAGGGTGTCTGCACGGGTTTCTTTTTGTTCGCGATATTCCCACAGTGTCAGGTGACCCCTCTATAATGGGCCGATCGGCTTGATCGGCCCCACGCCGGGGCGATCCACCGATATTTCCCAATAACCCTTAAATCTTTCGGAAAAAATTATGTGTTGGAGCGGTGAAGCCTCGGCAGTGCTGGCGACTGTCGGATTTGGAACGGCCAGTTATGTGGCCTGGAAGGGAGAATCCAAGGAACTCTGGGTTCCATTGACTTATTTCGCCTGCATGGAATTGTTGCAGGCAGCGACCTACATCTACATCAACCTGTGCGACGCACCCCCCAATCAAATACTGACCCTGTTCGGTTATCTGCACATTGCCTTTCAACCGTTTTTTGTCAACATGGTGGCAATGTACTTCATCCCGGATTCTGTCAAGCAGAAAATCAGCACGGGTGTCTATGCCCTGTGTGCGGTCGCTGCCCTGGCCATGCTGGTCAAAATGTATCCTTTTGCCTGGGCCGGAAACTGCATCATTGGTTACGAGGGTTTTTGTGGACAGGAAGCCTGCTCGGTGTCGGGGGACTGGCATATTGCCTGGCAGTTGCCACTCAACGGTTTGATGTCGGACTACCCTGAAAATCCATTGGGTTTCCGTTACGGTTTGCACGGATTCGTCTACATACTGAGTGCGTTCTGGTTGCCCGTACTGTATGGTTCCTGGCGTTTTGTGGGCTTTCACTATCTGGTCGGTCCCTTGTTGTCTGACATTCTGACCGACAACCCCAACGAATATGCGGCGGTTTGGTGCCTGTTTTCGATAGCCCTTTGTGTCTCCGTCATCAAGACCCCGGTACGCCGTTACCTGCACGTCGCACAGTGGCCCTTCTATGACCGCCTGACGGTACAGGAAAAAACACCGGCATAACCCTTACTCGCGTTTGAATCCAGCCATGAAAAAATCAATCCTGTTGAAAATCCCGTTTCTGGCTCTGGCCCTGCTGGTCAGTGCCTGCTCATCCACCGTACTCAAGGGGACTGAAACCCCCATGGCGTATCAGTCGACCCTGCTGCAATACCACATTGTCACCGAGGGTGTTCCGGTGGCCAAAACCGCAAAACCGGACCCGAAAGCCGGGTTCAACTGGCTTAGCCTGACCGAACGTACCGTAGCAGGGGCTACCCTGCCGTTATCTGCTGTAGTTGAAACCCTGTTCTTGCCGGTCACTTATGCCTATACCGGTTACCTCAATTATTTTTTCACCGACGATTATCCGCTCTCGCCCGAACGTAGCGGGATGTTGAGTCGAACCGAACCGGCCCCCTGAGTCGGCCATGACCACGACCATCGTCTGGTTTCGCCGTGATTTGCGGTTGGCGGACAATCCGGCCTTGACGGCGGCCCTGGAAAGCGGGGGCACACTCATTCCGGTTTACCTGCACGACCCGGAGGATGAAACCGGTTCGGCGGCACGGGCCTGGTTACAGCACAGTTTGAAGTCGCTGGCGATGGGGCTGGAGCGTCTGGGATCGCGGCTGCTGCTGCGCACCGGTAAACCGGCTGATCTGCTGGAAGCACTGATCATGCAGACCGGAGCCACTGCGGTGCACTGGAATCGCCAGTATGAACCGGCCAGTATCCGGCGTGATACGGTTATCAAGTCACGGTTACGGTCGTTGGGGATCGAGGTGCAAAGCCATCATGCCAGCCTGCTGCACGAACCCTGGCATCTGCAAACGGCTACGGGTTCGCCCTACCGGGTCTATACGCCTTTCAGCAAGGCCGCTCTCAAGGCGGGGGTAAGACCTGGCGTGCTGCCTTCTCCGGCAGTATTGCCGCCGGTGCCTGCCGATCCGGATGGGGTGTCGCTCGAGGCGTTGAATCTGCAGCCCCGCCTGAACTGGGACCAAAGGTTTTATCTTGGCGGATTTCCCGGTGAAGAGACCGCCCACACCCGGTTACAGGCTTTCGTCAATGCCCACCTGGATCAATATGACGAAGCCCGCAACTTCCCGGACCGCACCAGCACCTCGGCACTGTCACCGCATCTGGCTTTTGGCGAGATCAGCCCTGGCCAGATCATGGCGGCCTTACCGGAAAATACCCCGGGCAAGGGCCAGACGGTGTTCGTCAAGGAATTGCTGTGGCGGGAATTTGCCTACCATTTGCTGTATCACTACCCGGAAACAGTGGATCGGCCACTGGATCGCCGCTTCGAGGCATTTGCCTGGGCGGAAGATCATGACGATGCCCTGAAGGCCTGGCAGCGGGGGATGACCGGGATACCCCTGGTCGATGCCGGGATGCGCGAACTGTGGGCCACCGGCTGGATGCATAATCGGGTACGCATGGTGGTGGCTTCTTTCCTGAGCAAAAACCTGCTGATTCCCTGGCAACGGGGGGCTGCGTGGTTCATGGATACCCTGACCGATGCCGATTTGGCCAATAACACGCTGGGCTGGCAGTGGGTCGCCGGTTGCG
>SXGU01421803.1_pt1 | contig 15188 bp, 9 predicted proteins | sample 3174531 | NCBI WGS metagenome assembly SXGU01 (sample SAMN11356863, study PRJNA531348) | freshwater metagenome | isolation source: freshwater sample F1-140 | place: China: Fuxian Lake, Yuxi | collected 2017-12-25
AAATTGGAACCCTTTTCCTTGGCTTGGCTGACCGCCCACTGCACGTTGCCACCCTGGCGGACGACCTCGTCGAGCATCTCGACAACGGCCTGATTGGCGCCGCCGTGCAGCGGCCCCCACAGCGCGCACACACCGGAGGCCACCGACGCGAAGTAATCGGCCTGCGACGACCCGACCAACCGCACGGTCGACGTCGAGCAGTTCTGCTCATGGTCGGCGTGCAGGATGAACAGCAGATCCATCGCGTTGGCGATCGCCGCGTCGTCCGTGGCCTTGGCAGTGCCGGCGAACATCATGTGCAAGAAGTTGGCTGCGTAGTCGCGGTTGGCGTCCGGGCGGACGAAGCCCAAACCCTGGCTGCGGCGGTAGATGTAGGCCGCGATGACCGGCAACTGCGCGATGAGGCGCAGTTGGTTGGTCGCAAGGCCCCCGATCTGGCCCTCGCCGTCGCCATAAACGGACGACAACGTCACCACGGCAGCCGACAACATCGCCATCGGATGGGTATTTTGCGGACAGGCCGCCAGCAACTGCTCGACGTGCGCCGGAACATTGCGGTTGGCCTTCTCTGCGGCGATCAGCGCGGCGAGCTCGGCTGAATTGGGTAGCTCACCTTTGAGCAGGAGCCAGCTCACTTCGAGAAACGAGGCGGGACCCGCAAGCTGCTCGATCGGATAGCCGCGGTAGCGCAGAATTCCGCGCTCGCCGTCCAGGAACGTGATCGCACTCTCGCAGGCGCCGGTGTTGCCGTAGCCGGGATCGAGGGTGATCGCCCCGGTCTTGTCGCGCAACGCTGCGATGTCGACGCCGACTTCGGCTTCGCTGCCGACCACCACTGGCAGTTCGAGTTTGGTATCGCCGACGCGGATTTCTGCTGTGATCGCCATGGTTTTCCTCGAAGATGGAAGTCCGGCCGCCGGGCACCTTGGCCGGGCGGGATGCAGCGGTGTAGCGCAAACGTCGGCGTTGGGCAATCCGGGCCTGACACGTTTGCGACAAAGCGCGGTGCCGCCCGGGTGACTGCCACGCCTTGACAGCAGGCCAAACTGGCTTTGCTTTGCGCCGCCCTGCGACGCGCTGGTCGTCACCCTGCGGGCAAACTGCTTGCAACGCCAACTGGTTGCCATGCACCGACTGCACGCGCCGCTTCGTCCTATCTGAATCCACGAGGAAACCATGGCTGAAACCCGCACATTCCAGGCCCAGACCAACAAACTCCTGGACCTGATGATCCACAGCATTTACGCACACAAAGACGTGTTTTTGCGTGAACTGGTCAGCAACGCATCCGACGCCATCGACAAGGTGCGTTTCCTGGCGCTGACCGACAGCGAACTGCTCGAAGGCGACGGCGACTTCAAGATCAAGCTGGTCCCCGACGCCGACAAGCACACGCTGACGATCTTGGACAATGGCATCGGCATGACCTTTGACGAGGTCGTGGAGCACATCGGCACGATCGCGCGGTCGGGCGCCGAGACGTTCGCGGACAAGGTCAAAGCGGCCGGGGCAGATGCCGCTACGCCCGATCTGATCGGACAGTTCGGCGTCGGCGTCTACAGCGCCTTCATGGTCGCCAAGCGGGTCGTCATCGAGACCTGCAAAGCCAAAGCCGATCACGCTGTGCGCTGGGAGTCGGCGGGCGACGGCACCTACACCATTGAGCGCCTCGACAAGACCCGCCGCGGCACCCGTATCACGCTGTTTTTGCGCGACAAGGATGCGCCCAAGACCGAGGGCGGCGACGACGAGGAGGACGATGTCGTCTTCAACGCCGACAACTGGACAGACACCTGGAAGATCCGCGAGACCATCAAGAAGTACAGCGACTTCATTGCTTTTCCCGTCGTGATGGACACCAAGAAGTACGAAGCCGAGGTCGACGACGAAGGCAAGGCCGTCGAAGGGGCGGAGCGCAAGGAGAAGATCGTCGAAGAGACGTTGAACTCGAGCAAAGCGCTGTGGACGCGGCCAGCGGCATCGATCGACGCCGACGAGCACAACGCGTTCTACAAGCATTTGTCGCGCGACTGGAACGACCCGGCGGAAACCATCCACTTCCACACCGAGGGGGCGCAGGAGTGGACGGCATTGCTGTATGTGCCCTCCAAGGCGCCGTTCGACCTGTACTCGCGCGAGCCGCGGCGCGGGCTGCAGCTGTATATCAAGCGGGTGTTCATCGCCGAAGACGTCAAGGAACTGATCCCGGAGCACCTGCGCTTCTTGAAGGGCCTGGTGGACTCGGCGGATCTGCCGCTCAACATGTCGCGCGAGACGGTGCAGCACGACCGACTGGTCGGCGCCATCAAGAAGCGCGTGACCAACAAGGTGACCGGCCACTTCAAGGACATGCTGACGCAGCGCCGCGATGCGTACGTCAAGATGTGGGACCAGTTCGGCACCTGCCTCAAAGAGGGTTTCCACTACGAAGCGGGCAGCAAGGACAAGCTTGCCGACATCGTGCTGGTGCGCACCACCCGCGGCGACGGATGGAGCACGCTGGCCGAAGTGGTCGAGCGCAAGCAGGCCGGCCAGACGGCGCTCTACTACCTGACCGGCGAGAAGCTGGAGACGCTGCAAAGCGCGCCGCAGTTGGAAGTGTTCCGCAAGCGCAACATCGAGGTGATTCTGCTGCCGGAGGCGGTTGACGAAATCATGGTCGGCGCGCTCGACAAGTACCAGGACATGGAGCTGAAGTCGGCCGCCAAGGGCGAGTTGGACGGCCTTCCCGAGTCCGAAGAGGAGACCAAGGCCAAGCAGGCCCGCGGCGACGAGTTCGCGGTGCTGACCGCGCGACTGGGCAAGCTGCTCGACGAGACTTGCAAGCAGGTGCGGATCTCGGATCGCTTGACCGACAGTGCGGTGTGCCTGGTGTCGGACAGCGACGGCATGTCGTCGCAGATGGAGCGCATGATGATGGCCATGGGCCAGTCGATGCCGGCCCAGAAGCGGATTTTGGAGCTCAATCCCGACCACACGCTGATCCAGGCGCTGCGCGATCTGGCGACCAAGGACAGCGGTGACGAGCGCTTGCGCGAGTTTGCAGAGATGCTGTTCGACCAGGCCTTGCTGGCCGAGGGTGCGCCGATCAAGAACCCCGCCAAGTTCGCGCAGCGCGTCGCTTCGGCGATGACGTTTGCGGTGGCGCACTAGCCGTTTTGGCGACCCGCCCCGAGAAGTCACCGGCGGCTAAAGCCGCAGGCTCACTCAACAAAGCCCGGCCTGCGCCGGGCTAGCCGCTGGCGATCCGAGACTCGGCCGTGCGCACCAGAGCGTCAAGCTTGCATTGGGGCCTTGTCAGCACGGCCATCGCCGGGGCGCTCTGGCCGGCTTGCACCAGGCCAGCCAAAGTCGCGCAGGGTGCCGCGGATGCAGCAGTCGCGGTAGTCGCATTGCCGGCCGACGTCACGGCGGCCGCTACCAGCCCTTCGCGGCTGGAGGCGGTGATCGCGCAGCAGGCTGCGGAGTCCGCGCTCGCAAACACTGGCAAACGCACGCCCGGGTTCGCGCTGGCGCCCGCTGGCCGCTTTGCCATGGGCGTCGCCGACAAAGGCGACGGCACGCCCAACGAGGCAGTCCAACACGACGTCAGCATCGCGCGGCCGTTTGAGATCCAGGCGACGGAGACGACGGCGCGGCAGTTCCGGGCGTTGGTCGGCGCCAATCCCGAACTGGACGCGACTTGCCAGGGCATCGACGACTGCCCTGCGGCGCACGTGTCGTGGTTGCAGGCGGTCGACTATTGCAACCGGCTGAGCGAGAAGCAGGCGCTACCGCGCTGCTATACGCTGAACGGCGAGGCGGTGCTGTGGAACGGCGGCCCGGGCTGCAAGGGGTTTCGACTGCCCACCGAAGCCGAATGGGAGTACGCGGCGCGCGCGGGCAACACGGGACATCGTCATGGCGAGGCCAATGACGTCAGCTGGTACGACGAGAATGCCAGTCTGCGCATCCACTCCGTGCAGCGAAAGCGGCCGAACGCCTGGGGTCTGTACGACATGCTCGGCAACGTCGCGGAGTGGGTGTGGGATTGGCACGCGGCGTATCCGACGACGGCACAGGTCGACCCGGTCGGCCCCAAAGGCGGAGAGAATCGGGTGTACCGCGGCGGATCGTGGCGCTACAGCGATTTCGAGGCGACCTTTGGTGCCCGCAGCGCGATGGGGCCAGGCAACCGCGTCGAGTTCATCGGGTTTCGCTGCGTGCGCGCGTTGTAGGTCTACGCCACCGCAGCGACCTGGGGCGCCTTCGCTTTGCCGGCAAAGAACCACGCAAAGCTGGTCGATGCACACAGGTAGAGCACCACCGCCGCGAGGATGGGCGGCGTGAAGCCGTCGCGCTCGATCCACCAGCCACCGACTTGCGTCGAGAACATCCAGGCCAGATTCCACACCAGGTGGCGGACGCTGTTGGTAACCGCCTGCTGGTCGTCGGGCACTTGCTCCATCGCGAAAGCGCTGGAGATCGGCTGGTTCATCTGCATCAGCGCGCCGCGCAACCAGAAAGCGCCGACAGCCAGCGGCAGACTCTGCGCGAACGCCAGTGTCAGAAAGAACGGAATCGACGCCAGCTCGGTCGTGACGATGGCGGCCACCGCGCCCATGCGCCGCGCCATGGCCGGACCCAGCAGAAAGCCGAGCGTCGTGAACACCTGGCCCGCCGCAAACAGCGTGCCGATCTGCTGGGGATCCTGGCCAAACCGGTTACGGAAGTACAGGTTCATAAACGGGATGATAAAGCCCGCGCCGATGCCGATGAGCGCTGCCGGAAACACCAGCTTGCCGAGCAGACGCCAGTCGCGCGCCGCCAGTTGATCGCGCCACGTCTTGCGCGGACCAGGAGCCGGCGGACAGCGGATTGCCGCAAACACGGGTGCCGAGGCCGCCGCGACGATCGCAGCTGCGACTAGCCCCAGCTCCAGGCCGCGGCGTTCGCTGCCAAGCCAGTCGTGACCGGCGCGAGCCACGGCGCCGACTGCCACCGCGGCGACCAGCGTCGCTACGGTCTCAATGGCGTGCGCGAGGCCGAACAGGTCCGCGCGGTCTTCTGGCGCGGCGGTGCGCATGAAGAACGGCGCCGCGGCGACCCAGTGCACGGTGAACAGCGCGCCAGAAACCAGCGATACCGCGAACAAAAACGTGGTGTTGGGCCACAGAATGGGCGCCGCGAGACTGAGCGAGAAGCCAGTCGCGGAGATGGCGAGCACCTTGCCCGGCGCCACGCGATCGACCCACACCGCTGCCGGCACCGCCGTCGCCGTTGCGCCGACTGCCGCCACCGACAGCAAGGAGCCGATGGTCTGCTCGCCCAAGCCGATGGCCTTGTACCAAAGGTTGAGGTGCACCCACAGGGCGCCGTTGCCGATGCCCATCAGCGCGCCGCCGAGCAGGTAGAGCCGGGCGTCGCGCGACAGGCCGGTCACGCGCAAATACCAATTGCGCAGGCCCGACCGTGGGGCGGTCGGTGAGTTCGATTCGGTGTTCATGGTGGGAGTGGGCCCGGCTGGCGGCGCGCGGGCGCGACAACATAGGCATTCTCGGCGGTGCGTCAAGCGCGGCTGGCTTGGCTGGGCGGGAGTTGGCGCGGTTCCGCCGAACCGTCTTGGGTGGTAACCTGCGGCAACGAGGCCGCCGCCATGCCGCATTTGACCCTGCAATCCCTGAGTGTGTCGCCGCTGGGCGTGCCGTTGGCGGTGCCCTTTGTCATCGCGACGGGCAGAGTCGACGTGACGCCCAACGCGTTGGTGCAAATAGAGGTCGTGGACGCGGACACCGCACAGGTGTGGCATGGCCTCGGCGAGGCCGCAACGCTGCCGCCGGTGACAGACGAGACGCTGGACGACGTGCTGCGCGCGTTGGGCCGCCTAGCGAAGGCGCTGCCACTCGACCTGGGCGATGTAGCCGACCCGGATGAGGCGCTGGCCGCGCTGGTGCAGCGCGCGTGGGTGCCGTGGCTCGGTCCGGTGGCGCGCATGGGGCTGGACATGGCGCTGCATGACGTCTGGGGACGGCGCGCAGGGCTGCCGGTGTTCCAGGTGCTCGATTCCACGGCGCACCCCGTCACGCTGAACAGTGATATTACGTTGGCGATCGGCGAACCGGCGGCGATGGGGCGTTTGGCTGCGGGTTGGGCGGAACGTGGCTTCGACACGTTCAAAGTCAAGGTGGGACGCGACCTCGACGCCGATGTGGCGGCCCTGCTGGCGATCCAGGGCGCAGTACCCACGGCGCAGCTGCGCATCGACGCCAACGCGGGCTACTCACAGCGGCAGGCCCTGGCGCTGTGCGCGGCAGTAGAGCAGCACGGGCTGAACGTCGAGTGCTTTGAGCAGCCGTGTGGCGCGGACGACCTGGATGGCTTGCGCGCGGTCAAGCAAGCGACACCCTTCGACGTAATCGCCGACGAGTCGTGCCAGGGGTTCGAAGACGTCCGACGGTTGATCGCGGCAGAGGCGGTGGATGGCATCAATCTTAAGCTCGCCAAGACCGGTGGGCTGACGCATGCCCTTGCGGCAGGGCGGCTGGCGCGGCGCCATGGTCTGTCGCTGATGGTCGGGTCGATGGTTGAAACGCGGTTGGGTGTGACGGCTGCAGCGCATCTCGCGGTGGCGCTGGGCGGGGTCGAGTTCGCGGATCTGGATACCGCCTGGCTGTTGACGCAAGAGCCGTGGACGGGCGGGTACCTGGCGCAGGGGGCGCACTACACCGTGCCAATGGCCGCAGGGCTTGGCCTGGCGCTGCAGGGTGACTCGCAACGCGCAACGGCGGGGTGAAGGCCAACGCTGCCATCGGCTGCGGCGACGCCGAATCAGTCGCAACCAGCGGCTATACAGGATCGCGATGAACCGAGGTCATCTGCGATCGCTGTTCTTGCTTGCTCAGTGGGTCGCAAACTCGCGGCTTTGCAAGCCGACTCGTCGCTCCTTCCTTGCGGCAGGTTTGATCTCACCTCAAGGCGATTCTGTATAGATCGCTGTTCCTTCGGGCGAAAGTGGCAGTCAGCGCCCCCAAACTGCTTGCGCAAAGTCGAACCCAGCGGAGTCGGTTCCACCGCCAGCCTCGGGCAGCCAGGCGCCGAACTGCTCAATACGCGGGTCATCGTCGGTCACAATGGGTCCCGGGCCCAACAGGCGGGACAGCGCCGCGCCGGCCCGCGTCGGCAGCTTGCGCGGGTCGCGCACCCCAATCTCAGCCAGTTGGTCGGCAACGCCCGTGACACTGAGACGGCGCGCGACTTCCGCGTCGTCGGCGCCGGGCCCATTGGTGGCGAGCAGCGCGCCTTCGACGTCGAGGATGCGCACCAGGCGCGCGTCCGCAAACGCCGCCTGAAAAGTGCGCGCCAGCATCCGCAGTTCGGCATCGGTCATGCCGTGCAGCGGCAACCACTGCACCAGCGCGCCACCGGGCTTAAGCGCCCGCCGGGCCTGTTGGTAGAAGTCCAGGCTGTACAGGCCTGACACTCCGGCGACGCGCGGCGGCGGCGGCTCCAGGGCAATGACGTCGTAGGTCGCGGCCGGCGCTCTCGCGACAAAAACCCGACCGTCTTGGACATGCACAGTCCCGCGCGCGTTGCCCGCTACGTCGTCGTTGACGTGGCTGAACAGGCGCAGAGAACGGTCCACGACCGGGCTGATGTCGACAAAGTCGGCTTGGCGAACACCCGGGTGGCGCAGCACGGCCGCCGCAGTCATGCCCGTGCCAAGGCAAATCACCAGCGCCCTGTCCTGGCCCTTGGCGACCAACGCCGGCAAGTGCCCGAGCAGCCGCATGTAGCGGCGCGCGCCCGGCGAATCGCCAGCGTAGGCGATACCGTTGCTGACGATCTGGCGCACCGGCTTGGTCGTGCCCATCTGCACGACTGCGGTGGTGTCCTGCACGCCCTCATCGACGAACAGCACCTTGTGGCCGCGCACAAGACGGCCGAGCGGCGCCTTGGCGTCTGGCAGGGTTGCCGCGGTGACAGCCAACCAGGCGAGCACGATGCCGAGGTGCAGAGACGGCGGCAGCAGGGTGCGCGCCGCGACAAACGCCACGGCAGCATGGACCAGGGCGAGCACGGCCAAACCGCGGACCACCCCGAATAGCGGAAGCAACGCAAAGCGCGCGGCCAGGGAGCCCAGCACGGCCCCCACGCTGCTGGCGCCCGCCAGCCAGGCCGTTGCCCGCGCAGGCGCCATGTTGCGCGCGCCTTCGACCAAAAGCGGCAACGCAAAGCCGAGCAGCAGCGTCGGCGGCAGCAGCGCCAGTGCCGTGCGCGAAAACCCGGTGCCCAACATCGCCAACCACGCGGAGTGGCCGCCGAGCTGGCGAATTCCGACGTAGCCCTGCACCGCGGACTCCGCCATTTGCAGGACCGCAGGCGACCAGCCGACCGCGAGACTCGCCGCAAGTTGGGTTGCCGCCAGCCATCGCAGCGGACTGGCACCACGCGCCAGCAGCCGCGCTGCCGCGGCAGCGCCCAGGGCCAAGCCGAGCAGAAACACCGCGAGGATGACGGTAAAGGCGTAAGTCGAAGCGTTGAACTGGGCCGTCAGCGCGCGTGTCCACAGCACTTCTTCGCCCAGACTCGCAAAGCCGGTCAACCCAGCGGCAAGCAGCCAACCCGCGCCAGGTCGGCCCGCCTGCGCCGGTTTTGCGTCAACCGTGCTTGGCGCGGAATGTCGGTACGACAGCGCCCATGCGATTAGACCCACCGCGGCGCCCAGAATCGCCAATGCGAATCCAGTGCCAGAGACGCCGAGCGCGCCGATGCCGAACAGGCCGGTCACAAGCACGCCGGCGACGGCACCGAAGGTATTGAGGGCGTACAGGCGCCCCATGCCCGCGCTACCCACTCCGCCGACGCCGGCGACAAGCAACGGCAGCGTGGCGCCAGCCAGCACCGTGCACGGCAGAATCAGCGCAGCGCTGGCCAGGTAGGCAAAGGGCACCGACGTGTCGGCCGGCATGTGGCCGAGCAACGCCACCGCACCTGCGCCCCAGCTGGCGACAGCGACCTCGCACCAACCGTAGGCGCGCACCGGTCGCGCGGTGCTGGCCGCCCAGCGGCCGCCGATGCCATAGCCCAGGGCCATGCCGCCCATGAAAAGCGCCACGACCCAGGCGACAGCTGTGGTGGTGCCGCCCAGGAGCACCGCAAGCTGCCGAGCCCAGACCAGCTCAAGGCCCAGTGCGACAGCGCCCGACGCGAAAAACAGCGCGCCAACGCCCCCCGTGTTCGTTCGGGGCTTGGGGAGGGGCTCGCTCAGCATCGCGGGCGAGCATAGGGCGAACTTCCTGGCTGGGCAAATGCGCTACGCCGCAAATCGGGACCAACGACCCGCGGCAGTTCAAAACCAGGAGGTCATGGCCACCGTTGCCGTCGATTGCGAACGGCGATCCGCGACATACGCAGTCTTCCAGCCGTCGCCCAGCGTCTCGCGACCGAAGTAGAGCGGCGCTCCGGCGCGGTCATGGCGCCCCTCGAGCTTGAAGGACACGCGGTGGTGCGGCCTGAAATCCAGGGTCGCCGTCGCTGACGCCACCGAGGGCACCGGGCCGGCTCCATTGGCAAAGAACATGGCTGAAGCGCCGGACGGCGCTGACTCGCGCAGGCCGTCGGCTCGCGCGGCGACGTACAGCGTGTCGGCGACCTGATAGCGCGCGTAGACGGCAGCGGCTTGCCAGTGGTGCAGGCCGAGCGCATGTTGCTCCCAGCCGGCGTCCAGGTGCGCAAGCAGGCTCAGACGCGGCGTCGCCGACCAGGTCAGATGCGCGTCAAAGACATGGCGCCACGCTTGCCCTTCCAGACTGTCCGCGGCGCGCTCGTTACAGCCAAAGTAGAGCAAACTCAGGCCGCCACTGCCCTGGCGGGCCCAGGTCAGCTGTGCGCTCAGCGCCTTGCCGACGTCTTTGTCGACCGCTGAGTTCCAGCCGTTGTAGGCAGCGACCGTTGCCGTCCACTCGCTGCCCAGCGGCAGATTGGCGCGCGCCCCGGTGTGGTAGAAGGGCAGGCCGAAAAAGGCATTCGACCGCGAGAGGTTCCAGTTGTCGCGCACCGCCATGCCTTCAGGCCCGAGAGGCGACAGGAACAGGCCTGCTTGCACCTGCAAGTCGCGAAGACTTGCCGCCCGATAACCGACGTTGGCCTGCTGAATCCAGCGCCACAGCTGGGCATCGCTGCCGTTGGCGTAGGCGGCGCCGGGCAGTGCCGGTTCGCTAGCGTAGTAGGTCGCGCTGGTGGCGCCCGCTTGCAAGGTAATGCGACCGCTCAGGCCTTGATCGAGCCACTGCGCGTCGAAAGCGACTTCGGACAGCGTCAAATTGGCGTGGCGATTGTCAAAGCCGCGGGCGTGGGTGATGCCGTTCACCGGGCGGTTGAAGTTCCACTGTCCATAAGCCGTGGCCCAGCCGCCGAGCACGAAAGTTGCGGGCGCGGTCTCGACCTCGCCGGTTAGTTCTGCGGCGCTCGACCCACCGTGTGGGGCGGGCTTTGCCCCTGTGGGCGTGACTGGATCCGGCGCGTCAAGCGCGCGGCTGGGTTGCGCCATCAGCAACAGGCCAAGGACCGGCGAAATCAGTGCGCGGCACATCGCAAAGGCCTTGCCGAACGGTGTCGGCGCAGCCGTAGCCTACCACGAATTGGCTCGTGGCGGTTCTCTGGGGATAAGCGAAGGCCGTCGCTGGCCAGTGGCTTGCGGGCCGCCCAGTTTCGACGGCCGCTGGCCCAGACTGCCCAACCATGGCAGCATCGGCGCCCGCTTCGGAGGCCGCCGGCACCCGTGACTGAACCGCTCGCCCGCCTCGTCATCTGGCACCGCATCGCCTGGCCCTCGCCAGAGGCGCTGGTCCTACTGTGGGCGTTGGCTGCGGCGACTCTGTACCCGCCATGGGGCCGCTATGAGCGGTTTGCCCTGGCTGCGTCTGTGCTGGCTTTCTCGTTGTACCTATGCGGGGCGCGGTTGGACCGCGTTTGGGCGCGCATGGGGCCGGACCAGACCGCGCGCGTCACACGCCTGGCATTGACGGTCGGTGCGCTGCTCGCCCTGTTCGGTGCCTGGGAGCCGCGGTTCTTGTACGTCAAGAAGTTTCGCACCTCTTGGGTGTGCCTGGGCATGCAAGCGGCTGCCGGTGTGGCGCTGCTGGGCGCGGTCGTATCGCACGTGCGCGGTTGGCGGTGGACTTCGCGCCTTACCGTCGCCGCGTGCGCGACCTTGGGGTTGTCGTCGTTGCTGGTGCCAATGATGTCGCCAATCCCATTTATCGACTCGTGGACGCTACAGCACGAAGCCGCCGACTTCATGCTGGCGGGCGACAATCCCTACACCCAGCATTACACCCAAATCTATCCGCCAGACCGCTACGGCTACACCTCGCATTTTGGCTACCTGCCGCTGGTCGGGCTGTGGAACCTGCCGTGGCGTGCGCTTTTTGGCGACGTGCGCTTCGGCTACGCGCTGGCGGACCTGGGTTCGGCCAGCCTGCTGTGGGCAATCGCCCGCGGCCAGCGCCCGGATTACGCTCGCCACTTGCTCGGCCTCGCCATTGCCGCCGCGTTTCTCGCCAACCCGATGCGCGCACTGGTGGTGGAGAACTGCTGGAGCGAGCCCCTGCTGTACTTTAGCGTCTGCGCTGCGGTGTGGTCGAGCACCCGTGGCGCGCACCGCGACTGGCTTGCCCAAGGCCTGATGCTGGCTAGCAAGCAGACCAACGTGCTGCTGGCGCCGCTGCTTCTGGCCAGCCGGCGGCCCATGCGGCAGGTAGCGATGGCAGGAGCCGTAACGGCGGCGACGGTGCTGCCTTGGTTGCTCGCCGACCCGTCGGCGTTCGTTCGCTCGACCGTCCTCGCGTTTGGCCCGATGCCGCCGCGACCAGACGCGTTTTCGCTGTGGGCGGTCGGCTACAACGAGTTTGCGGTGCAGTTGCCTGGCGTGTTCACGCTGGTGCCGGTAGGCGCGGCGGGCGTGCTGTCGCTGGTTTGGGCCCGCCAAGGCCGGTCGGACCGGACGCTTGCGGCCTGCGCGCTAGCCGTGTGGACGCTGTGTCTGTTCGCGCGGCAATCGTTCGCCAACTACCACTACTTCGCGCATTCGCTGCTGGTCTTGGTGCTCGCTGTGCGCGTCGGCCAACGGCGAGACGACGAGGCGTGAGTTCAAGCGACGCGGTCGCGGACGGTCCTCGCCGCCAGGATCGCCATGCCAAGGTAGACGGCGAGCGTCGACAGGCAGATCTGTTCGATGACCGGCGGCGCGGGTCCAAAGTAGGTGGCGGCGTTGACGACCAACCCCACGCCAAGGACTGCCTTGGCCACCGCATCGACTCGGCCGCGGCGCCAAACCCACCAACTGCCGGCGAAAATCGCCATTTCCAGGGCGAATGAGGCCCAGCGGTCGTGCCACAGTCCCAGCCCTACCCGGACGCCGTCGCCCGCGAGCAACGGCAGGTCCGCGGCGTGCATCGGCAAGTCGAGCCACCAATGCGAAGCTACCGCCAGCGCGATGCCCGGCCACGCGGCCGCCTTGTCGGGGTTGCGATTGCGGTGGGCGGCCCACCAGGCCACCGCTAGCCCGCTGGCCCAGAGCACGCTGGCGACCAAGCTGTGGCTCCACGGCATCCAGTCCAGTGCAAGGTCGTTGCTGGCGGTGATACCCTTCTGCACGTGCGCCCGCTCGACGCCGAGCAGGACCAACGCGTCCCAGGCGAAGTCGACCGCCTGAACGGCCACAAACAGCGCCCACAGCGGCAGTGCCGGCCAGCGGCGGGCAACGATGAAGGCGGGGCCGTAGTGGCCGATGAGCATGGTTGGCCGTAGCCGCCTCCGGGCGGATCAGGCGGCCAGGGTGGCAGAGCTGCGAGGTGCGTGCAAGCAGACGTCAATTCACGGTAATCGCGTAGCTCCACACGTTGTTGCCCTCGCTGGCTTCGACATGCGTCTCGGTGGCGTCGATCTTGAACACCAGAAAGTAGCTGCCCGACGCCGTAGTCGCCGGTATCGTGAACCCGACCGGCGTGTCCGCGCCGCCCAACTGGCTGATGGTAGCGCCCTGCCCCGGTGGCAGCGCGGGCAGGGGCACTGAGCTCCACAACACCACGTCGTCCGGGCTGAACAGGTTGTCCTTAGCTCAGCACCAGGCGCGCGTATGTGGCGGGCGCAGTGCCGCCCTTGCTGCCGGCTGAGCCAAAGTTTTTGACGTTGGTCTTTTTGACCTGTGCCGAAGTGCCCTTGGCGATGGTGTTCGGGCTGGGCCCCACCGGGCCGGACGCCTCGAGCCAGCCAAAATCGACGGCCGACAGCGTCACGCCAAAGCAAGTCTGGTTGTTGGTCAGCAGCTTCTCCACCACCGCGCCATCTTCGTTGAAGGCCATGCACATCGTCAGCGCCATCGGCTGCGGCGCGCCGCCGACGGGCGTCCCCATCTTGACCGTGCCGTCCGGCAACCCGGCGACGACGGCGTTGGGCATGGCGAACGGCAGTGCTTGGGTTGCTGCCGGGGGAATGGCCGTGGCGATGGTTGCCTTGACCTCCCAAAGCTTGGTCGGGTTGCTCGACCCCGGCGCACCGGTGTGCAACCAGCAGCGTGCGCCGAAATTGGCGAACGGCGCCTCGCCCAAGTTGGCCAGGTTGGTCATCATGCACGCTGGCGTAACACCATACTGCCCTGCAGAGCTCCACACGCCGGCATTGGCAAAGCCGGGCGGCTGCGTCGGCGGATTCGCAGAAGGGCCGGCGACGGGGGCCAAGGCAATCTCCGGCACGGTTAGAACTTTGAGCGGCACGCACAGGCTGTTGTTGGCGGAGTTCAACTCTTTGAGCGAATTGCCGGTCTGCAGCAAGACGCACAGGTGGTTGGCGATGATGCTGCCCTTGTTGCCGGTCAGGTCCAAGTTGAAGGTCATGTCTTTGCTCGCGCCTGCGGCCAGCAAGCCGGTGTTGGGGGCGCCGCCCGTCACGCCCATGCTGAGGTCGCCGACGCCGATGAGGTTGTCGCCCGACAGCGAGGGCTTGACCAACGCCTCCAGACCGGCAACCGGCGGGCCGTTGCCGACGTTCTTGAAGGTGACCGTCACCGGATACGGCCCCCAGTTCCAGAACCAGGCGTCGATGGCGGGCTTGACGGCGACGACCTCGTAGTCGGGCATCAGCATCTCGATGGCCGCACACTTGACGTTGTTGGCCGGCGTCGGGTCGACACCAGTCAGCCAGGTCACCTGCACGCACACAAACTTGTGCTTGGCATCCTGGACGTTGGTCGCCAGCGAGGCACCGTAAGCGACTGTCTTGGTCGGCGTGGCGGCGGCAACCGAGATTGGTCCCGTCGTCGCGGTGTCAACGTGGAACTTGAGGTCGTCGCCACTCACCGCCTCATCTGCAGACAGGTAGGCATTCGCGGTCGCTGACGTCGGCTTTTTGCCGGCGTTCTTGTACGCGACCTCCCACTTGACCGTGCCACCCAGGCCGACCTTGGGCGTGGTGACCGTCACCGCCTCGACACTGTAGTCGGTCGGCCCCACGCACCCGGCAGCAGGCGCGTTGTTGCACTTGCCGTTGACACACGTGTCGGTGGTGCAGGTGTTGGCGTCGTCGCAGTTGACGGCGTTGTTGCACGTCTTGCAATTGGCGACCGGCGCGTGGATGCATAGGCCGTTTTCGTTGCAGGTATCGGCCGTACACGCATCGCCATCGTTGCAGGATTTGGGCTGGCCGGCCAGGCAGTTGCCGCTGCCCGGGTCGCAGGCGTCGCTGGTGCAGACATCGCCGTCGTCGCAGGCCTTTGTTGTGGGCTTGCAGGTGCCGCCTGAGCACAGTTCGGTGGTGCAGGCGTTGCCGTCGTCGCAGCTGCCGCTGTTGGGCGTGTTCTTGCAGCCGGTCTTGGCGTCGCAGCTGTCGTCGGTGCAGGCGTTGCCGTCGCCGCAGGGTGCGGCCGTCGAGAATTGGCAGCCGCTGATGCCCGCGCAGCTGTCAGTCGTGCAAGCGTTGCCGTCGTCGCAGAGTTTGTCGTCGGTTTTGCCGTCGCAGTCGTTGTCGACGCCGTCGCAGACTTCGACCGAAGGAGTCGTCGGCTTGCAGGTGGCGGCAGAGTCAGGAGCGGCATCCGGTCCAGGGCCAGAGTCTGGAACTGGGCCAGAGTCTGGAACTGGGCCAGAGTCGGGGGCGGAATCCACTGTCGGGGCGGAGTCGGACCCAGCGCCAGAGTCAGAGTCAGAGTCAGA
>SXGU01003257.1_pt1 | contig 15186 bp, 16 predicted proteins | sample 3174531 | NCBI WGS metagenome assembly SXGU01 (sample SAMN11356863, study PRJNA531348) | freshwater metagenome | isolation source: freshwater sample F1-140 | place: China: Fuxian Lake, Yuxi | collected 2017-12-25
CTGGTCAACGACGACAACCAGGTGATGACCCACAGTTTCGATTCGCTGCACCTCGGCCACGACGGAGTCCTGCACATCGCCTGGATCGACGGCCGGGAAGGCAAGAAGGACCCGGGCACCTTTGTCGCCCGCTCCCCCGATCAGGGACACACCGTCACGAAGAATCTGAAACTCGACGACAATACCTGCGTCTGCTGCCGGACTTCCATGGCGACCGGCCCGGACGGGACGCTTTACGTGGCCTGGCGCAAGATCATGGACGGGGGCGTGAGGGAGACCGTGGTGGCCCGGTCCACCGACGGAGGGCGGACGTTTTCGCCGCCGGTCGTCGTCGGGAACGACCGGTGGGTCTACCTCGGCTGCCCGCATCGGCCCGCGTCGATCGGAGTGGACCGTCAGGGCCGGCTCTACGTCGCTTGGTATACCGAGGGCGAGGACGAGACGCCCGCCGTCTACGTGGCCATGTCGGACGACCAGGGCCGGACCTTCTCCCCCAAGCGGGCGCTGAACGTCTCGAAAGGCACCTTCCCCGACCATCCTCAGATGGCGGTGGACGGAGCCGGCCGCATCGTGGCCGTCTGGGAGGAGCAGTCACCCGTAAGGCGGGAAGTGGTGGTGAGCTATTCCCTGGATCGCGGACGGACCTTCAGCCGCCCTCAAAAACTGAACGATAAGAAGGGACAAAGCCCGACCGTCTCCATGAACGAACAGGGCTTTGCGGCCCTGGCCTGGATGGAACATGCGATGACCGGCCATAAGATGATCCTGCAGACGCTGCAGTTGCCGGATGGCCGGGTGACGCAGCAGCTGTCGAACTGACGATGCAGGGACGACGCAACCAGAAGCCCGCGATCGGATTCCCCGGCAAGGCCGGCGCGGCCCGTTGGCTCGGGCTCGCGGCGGGCCTGCTGGTCTGCGCGCTCAGCGCCGCAGGGCTGTCGGCCGGCGAGACGGTAACGGACCCTATGGCGGCGCTGAAGATCAGCCGGATGGGCGCAGGCAACGACATGCCGGTCTTCACCCTGGAGGCGCTGGACGGGCAGGCGGTGGCCTCCGCGGATTTGAAGGGGAAAGTCGTGCTCCTCAACTTCTGGGCAACCTGGTGCGGGCCCTGCAAGGATGAAATGCCCTCGCTGGAGCGGCTCCGGAAGCAATTCGATCCGGCCGACGTGGTCGTCTTGTCCGTGACCACCGACCACCAGCGCGCAGGCATCCAGGCGTTCATGAAACATCTAGGGCTGGCCTTGCCGGTGCTGCTCGACGAAGACCAGGAGGTGTCCGGCTCCTTCATGGTGCGCGGCTTGCCGATGACGTTCCTGGTCGGTAAGGACGGCAAACTGGTCGGGCGGGCGGTCGGACCGAGGGCCTGGGACAGTCCCGAGGCGGTCGCGCTGCTTCTGGGTCTCAAGGGGGCCGCCCGGTGATCCGTCTCGTCCAACAGGGAGCCAGGCCGATCGCGGTCGCGCTGGTCCTTCTCTATCTGGCCCTCGGGGTCGCCGCCTCGGCGTGCCTCTTCGATCCGTCCGCCTCGACGCAATCGAGCCAGCACCAACACCATCGGCACCATCAGGGCAGCGGTCCCGTCCATTCCACCCTCTGCGCCTGGGCCTGCCAGGTCAATCCCGCGCAAGGATTGATTTCCGCCGCGCCCCAGATGACGCCGCAACTTGTGGCGACGTTCTTCTTGCTTGCCCTCTCGTCGCTTCCGGTGATCCGCTACGGATCGTCCCTCCGCTCCCGCGCGCCCCCCCGCTGATCTCTTCGCACAGTCGCATCGTTTCAGTTAACGCATGACGGAGTCCCGCGTGTGCCGCCTTGTGGCGGGGAGCGGGAGCGCCGGCTCATGCACGGGGTTCATCCATCTATGCTGTCCGAAGGAGTATCGCGATGTCGTGGAATCGTATCCGACAACAATGTGGCGCATCGGCTTGCACCCGGAGTCTGGCGCTGGCCCTATTCCTGTTGGGCATGGGCCCAGGGGCGCAGATTTTCGCGCAGGAGCCGACCACGCAGAGCGGGTCGGCAGCCGAACCCTCGGAGCGGGAAAAACATCTGAGAAAAGAGTTGCAGAAGATCCTGGAGGAGCTGGATCAGCTCCAGCAAGCTAAGCCGGAGGGTGACCATCGGACGCCGGACGGCGCCAGCATCATTAAAAGTAAGGTGGAACCGGAAACGCCCGGCGTGGCGCCCGAGTTGGAACTGACGGATATGAGCATCATCAGTAACCGCGCGCAAAAGCATCCGGAGGGCATATCGCTCTCGGCAACCCCCCGGTCCGAATACGACTCCCAGCCGACGAGACAGATGCGAGAGTCTTTGGAATCGCTGCCCGGCGTGATCGTCCGGCAAGCGAACGGGCCACGGGACTTCAGCATCTCGATTCGCGGCTCAGGGGTCAAGACTACGTTCGCGATCAGGGATCTCAAAATGTATGAAGACGGAATTGGCCAAACCCAATCCGACGGCTTGAGCCGGATGGACTTGCACGATCCCTGGTTTATGGAGAGCGTGGAAGTCACCCGGGGCGCCTCCTCTTCGCTCTACGACAACTACGCCATCGGCGGGATGGTGCAATTCAAAACCCGACGGGGCCGCGACATCAACGGCACGGAATCGTTCTTCAGCGCCGGCTCGTACGGCTATCAGAAGTATGCCGTAGCCGCCGGGCAGCAGGCTGGGAACGTTGATATTGCCATGTTCGCCAGCCAAGTGGCCGAGGATGGCTATATCCGCCACAGCGGGTATAATACCCAAACCCTCAACTTCAACGTGCGCTTCAAAGTCGACGACAAGCAGAACTTCTACTTCAAGGCGCTCTCGAATTGGCTCGACACGCAGGTGCCGACCCGGTTGACGCTCTCGCAGTTTGCGAACAATCCCCGGGCGGCCGGCGGCACCAGCTGCACCAGCAGTTCTTGCAACGATGCCTTGCTCTTGGCGCAACGGCGGCTGGATCGACGCACGATCATCGGTGGCCTCTACGAGCGGCAGATCGACGCCAACACCGTCTTGACGATGGAAGGCGATTATGATGTCAAGGATATCAACCAGACGTTCTCGCAAATTACCGACGCCGTTAACCCAAACTGGAAGTATTACACCGACCTGCGTCACGACGGGCGCCTGGAAGACATGCCGCTCAAGAGCTACCTGGGGTTTTTCGTGAACAACATGGAGCAAGAGTCGAACACCTTTGCGAATTCCATCAACGGCACCGGCACGCGGGGCGTCCTCGCGCAAAACAGCCGCGGCACGATTCGGAATATCGGCGGACGGTTCCGAGAAGAACTGGAATTTGCGCCGAAATGGGTCTGGGCGGCCGGGTTGGGGTATGAGCAATCCATCGTGAGCGTCCAGACGATCGGCTATAGTTCGGGCGCCGTCAGTACCCGGACGAATGTCAGCCGCAACTTCGACAACTGGGCGCCGGAGATGTCCCTCACCTGGAATCCGGCCGAAGGCTATAAACACTGGGTGCGGGCGTCCACGGCGTATGGGATACCCGGATTCAGCAACCTGACCACCGACCGCTACACCGGGCTGGCCGGCACGAACTCCGAGCTCAAACCGCAGAAAAACCTGAACCTCGAAATCGGCACCAACTCGAAACTTGCCAAGGATTTCTCGATTCAACTCGTCGGGTATTGGATTTTCTTCAAGAACGAAATCATCCAGCAAGTCGTGTCGAACACGGGCGGGACGGCGTCGATCAACGCCGACGGATCGGAATATCGAGGCATTGAGCTCAGTTACGACTGGCGACCCTGGGCCGGATGGCGGTTATCGGGCGCCTATACGCATGTGAACGGCACCTACACGAATTTCACGGACACGTATTTGGTCAACGGCGTGGCGACGAATTTTGTGAGAAACGGGAAGCAGGTCCCCAACGTGGCACGGGATGTGCTGAATTTCAAGGAAGCGTATGACGACCCGGCTGGATGGGGCGGCTGGTTCGAGACGAGCTACTGGAACAGCTATTACCTCAACAACGCCAATACGGTCGGCGCGCCGGCCTACTGGTTGATGAATGCCAACCTGCACAAGAATTTCGAGTTTACAAGCAACCCCTATTATGTTCGCTTTGCCAAGTTCTACGTCCAGGTGGACAACATCGTCGACAAGACGTATGTCGCGTCCGGCAACGTGGTGGCGGACAGCACGGCGGATGCGAACAAGACGTTGTTCTTCGCCGGCTATGGGCGGGCCGTCTACGCCGGTCTGACGCTGGGCTTTTGACGGAGGGAACGATGACCACCATGGCGCGTAGGGCGTTTATTTCAACGACCTGTGGTCTGGCTTGCTGCGGTGCCTTGCTCCCCGCCGCTGTTGGCTTGGCGCAAGACGCGGTGCCTGCCGACCAGTCCGTCGCCCGAGCCGAGCGGATCAAGGACTTGCAGGCGCAGGCCGCTCGGATCAGGAGCGAGTTGCGGGCCTTGCAACAGGCGAAGGGTAAGAAGAAGGCATCGGCTGCGAAGAAACCGGCGGCGATCAAAAAGCTGCCCGAGGGCGTGACCCGATCTGCGGCGTCTCGTGAGGAGTTCACCGAACAGCCCACCCGCCACGTGCGGGAGTCGCCGGAGTCCCTGCCGGGCATGACGGTCCGGCAGGAAGAAGGGCTGCGCGTCTTCGACATCTCGATCCGCGGATCCGGGGACGGCGGAGGACGGTAGACGCAGTTGACGCCAGGCCGGCTTGGTGTAGCAAACATGAGCAACCGTCTGTAGACAAGTCGTCAGGCTTGGGTCTAAATGGCAAACTTGAACGAGTAGTCGAAACGTGAAGGAGTTGTTCCGGTGAAACGCGTGCTGTTCCCCATGGCCATGGTGCTGGCGGGGCTCTACCTGCTGTTGGCCGGAATGGCCTCGGGCTGCCTGTTCGGCCATGGGGCGACGCACGTCGGCGAGCACCATCATCACGGTAGTCAGCCGGCCCATTCGACGCTTTGCGTCTGGGCCTGCCAGGCCAACGATGGACCGATCCAGGCGTCTACGCCACCGGCCATGCTCCTTGTTCTGCTGAGCTTGGAGCTCAACGGCTTTCTCGCTGCTCCCAAACGGGGTTTCTTCGTCGGCTCCACTCCCGCCCGCGCTCCTCCCCGCTGATCCTTTTCCTAATCCGCTCCGACGTTGTGGCAACGAGGTGTGGCTTGCGTTCGCGCCGAGCCCGGCTCGCGCCTCCTTGGGGTGTCGTGAAGCCGCGCCGTGTTGGATGCGCCGCGCCGACTAATTCGGCGTCTGGTTGACACAAGAGCTGACAAGGGTCCGGGGTTGGACTGGCCTCCTTTACCCGGGCCTGTACCGGGGCGCAGGTGTCCTCCTCGCCTGCCCCCCGGCCCTTTCGGGCAATGATCCTGTTGCAAAGGAGTAATACGACATGACGACACGATCGAGTTTCTGGATAGCGGCGGTGAGCCTTCTGCTTGTGGGGGCTGCCTGGGCGGAAGACCCGCCCAATCCCCTTTCCCCGGTTGAGGCGCAGGGCTCGAATCATGCGATCGTCCAGATCGGCGGCCGTCAGTGCGAGTACCACCGTAGCGACGTGGAGGGGGCGCTCCGTCGGTTCGACGCGGTCCGGCAGGTCGAGTTTCTGAACAACCATGGCACGGTGCTGGTCCGGTTCGAAGGCGAAGCGGTGCAGCCCGAGCAATTGGCGCAAGCGGTCGAGCGGGCCCTGGCCATGGGCTGGGGTTGCAAGGCGTGGGTGGAATGACGAGGGTGAGTCAATAGCCACTTGTCAGCAAGCGACGGCGTGGAGACGGACCCGGACGAGGCGGTATAGCCTACCTCCCTTGGCGGGTCCTGCGGGCGGCAGCGGACCGGCTGCCGCTTGCCTCGCCGTCTGATGAACGGGGAGGGGTATGCCATGGATAAGCCGTTGCTGCGGGTCGGAGAGGCGGCGCAGGCACTGAACGTCAGCCGCTGGACCATCTATCGTTGGATCGAGGAAGGGCGTCTCGAAGCGACGAAGATCGGGAGGGGCAGCCTGCGCGTCTTTCAAGAGTCCATGAGGGAACTCGTGGAACGGAATCGTATCGAGGAAGGGATGTCGGCCGGGGACGTCAGCGGGGTCCGCGCACGTCTGAGCGTCGGGCGTCGCTAACCATGTCGTTGAATGCGGAGGCGGGCTCAGTGGCCGGCAAGACGCGAGACAGGTCCGGATGTTGTTACACCCTTCATCCGGATCTTACCGGGGTGGGAGGGGCGCCTCCCTCCTCCACCCCGGCCCTTCGGGGGAGAGGATTGTGAGCGGTTTCAGTTTGATGTGCCTGCCGAGTTGGCGGGAGCCATGGCGAATCCGGTGCGCACAGTGGTGACGCTGAGAGAGCGGGCCTGCGTGACCTACTGGATCGAACTGTCATCGGATCAACAAGCGATCACTCTGGCAATCACGCCAGAATGACATTTGAGGAGGAAGCGATGAAAAGGACCATGATTGCGTTGTTCACTGTGGCTTGTTTCTGCTTTGGCGCGATGCTGGCGGCCGATCCGTCGCATGCCGGAGGTCCCGACGATCATGTCAAGGAAAGCGTGAAGCATGCCAAGGAAGGGATCGGCCATGCGAAAGAGGCGGTGAAACATCTGGAGGAGTCGCTCAAAGCCGGGGGGGATGCCCATGCCAAAGAGGCGCTCCAGCATGCCAAGGATGCGCTCAAGCATGCGGAGGAGGCGCTTGCTCATGCGGAGCACGGTGCGGACCAACACGCCCCGGCGAAGAAGTAACTCAGACCAAGGGCGGGATGTAGCGGGGACTGGCAGGTGCCGGTAGACAAGGCGGAACGAACCACAAGATACCGAGTCTTATCGGTACTGAAAGGGGACGTGATGCGACGAGCATTGTGGTGTCTGTTGACGGCGGGGATGCTCCTAGGCGCTGCGCCTTTGCGGGCTGACGATGCGAAGCTCGAAAGTCTGCTCCGCGCGCACTTTTTCAACAAGGAGTTCGACGGGTTCAACTATTACATGCTGGAGATCGAGGCCGATCGGTCCGGGGAGGGCGGCGTCCGGGAAGTGACGGCCGTGGCCAGGGGGGAATTCCTCGGCCAGGTCCAACGGGTGAAGGCGCTGTTTTTAATCGTGGGGGATCGGGTCGAGGGCGGGCAAGTCCTTGAAAAAAATGGGCTCCCTCCTTGCCTGTCTTCCACTCCCAAGTCTGGAAAGTCCTTATAGCCATTCGGTATTGGACAAGCAGAGGAGGTGGCCGATGCGTGCGAGTGTGTCATCGGGATTGGTTGCGGCAGTCGTGTTGCTGGCCGGCGTGTCCGTCGGTCTGGCCCACCATGCGGGGGGCGTGGAGATCGGAGATCTGGAGACCGGCGGGGTGGTCGGGCAGTTGTTCAAGGAACTGCCGGTGGATGCGGATCTGGTTGCCATCGAAGCTGGCGGTCTCAAAATGTGGTATCCGGACGTGACGATCCTGGATCTAAAGGTACGGCCCGGTCGTCCGGTGGTGTTCAAGATCACGAATAAAACGTCCGTGGAGCGCGGGTTTTTGATGACAGCGGACGGAGTGTTTGAAGCACCGACGGTATTGAAGGCGCAGGTGGTGCTCAAGCCGGGAGAAAGCAAATATATCGGCGTGCCGCTCAGCGATCTGCTCTACGCGACTCAGGGCAGCACCCTGGTCTACAGAGATCATCTGAATCCCGGTTCAGCCAGCGGTAAGCTGCTCATGATTCGCTAGTCCCCGACATTCGGAACTCATTGCAACGCCTCGTCCGCCGATCCGGCTGGCGAGGCGTTGCTGTTATCGCCAGTAGTAGCGGTACCAGGGGCCGTAAGCGGGGTGCCAGGCCGGGCCGGAGTAAGAGCCGGGTCGGGATGCCTAGTTATCCCTCATGGGCCAGACCTTCAGGTGTTTGATCTCCAGCGTCGGGTAGGTATAGTCCGTTTCGTCGAGCGGCAGGGTGGTGGCGCCGGTGACTTCGCCGACGATCGTGACGCGTGTGCCGGGCGGGAGCGTGGCTGGGTCCAGGAATTCCTGCTGCCTCGCCAGGAAGCGGCCTTCGGAGGCGGTGCGGTCCTTGCCGGGCGCGTGGGAATCCTCCAGCGGAATCTGCAAGACCTCGATGCGCGTGCCCTCTTTCAGCCGTTTGGCGGAGAGGACTTCACCGCCGACGATGACCAGCCGACCATGATAGGAGTCCGGCGAGTCCTTGAGCTGGGCGAAGGTGAGGGTCCGGTCCACTTGCAATTGGAGCGAGGCGGGGAGGACGGGGGCCGCGCAACCGGCGAGGAGCCCCGAGAGAACCAGGAGCAGGCGTCGGAACGGCAACCACATGCGGATATTATAACAAAGCAGGTGAGAAAGCCGACGATTGGATTATAATACGTCCCTCGTGCGAGCACTTATCGGGAAAGGAGTGGCGGGTATGCGGCGACATGGACTGAGACTGGCGACAACGGTGGCGCTTCTGGGAGCCCTACTGACCCTCGGGGCCCCGGCTTCCACCCAGGCCGGCACCGCGGCGCTGAAGGGTAAATTCGAGGAGGTCAAGGAACCGTCCACCCATCAGCCGGGCAAGGTGAAGCTGACGGAATTCGCGGACTTCTACTGTCCGCATTGCCACCGGTTCGAGCAGGAAGCCGTGCCCATCCTGGAAAAAGAATTCGGGAAAAGTCTCGAAGTGACGATGGTGGGGTTCCCGGTCATGCCGGGCAAGCTGCCCACGGCCTTTGAAATGTACGAACAGGCCAAGACAATGGGCAAGGGCAACGAGATGAAGCGGGTGCTCTTTCGCACGATTCACAAGGACAAGACGCACCTGCTAGACCGGGTGATCCGCGAATCGCTGATCAGGGAGGTGGGGTTGGACGTCAAGACCTTCGAGGAAGGGTTGGCCAGCGGTAAGCCGTTGAAGGCGGTGGATCTCGGGAAAGAATGGGGCATGAAGGTGAACGTGCAGCAGACCCCTACCGTGCTGCTGGACGGCAACATCAAAATCGAGACGATCGATCCGGACAACCTGCGGGTGGTGATCCGCAGTATTCTGGACGCAGATAAAAAGAAGTGAGACCTCGAATCCCTGTGACCGTTTCGCCGGCACGCATCCTGCTCGCCGTTCTGTTCGCCGGGCCGATGGCGCTCGGTTCCGCCGGTGTCGGCGCGGCGGAGCGCGCTCCCCGTGTGCAGGCATCGTCTGCCGCGTCCGACCTGCAAGCGCAGATCCGTGGCGCGGCCGCGAAGGTCAAGCCGGCCATTGTGAACATTGCGGCGACCGTGCTGGTCCGCGACCAGGCTCTTAGCGACGAGGGCCTGCCGTTCGGCCTGTTCCCGGAGGGCCCGCCCCGGCGCCAGTATGGCCAGGGGTCCGGCGTGATCGTCTCCGAGGGCGGATACATCATTACGAACAACCATGTGGTGGCCGAGGCGACCGAGGTGGAGGTGCTGCTGGCGGACCGGCGTCAGTTCAAGGGCCGCGTGGTGGCCACCGATCCCAAGACCGACGTGGCCGTCGTCAAGATCGACGCCACCGGCCTGCCCGCCGTCGCCTGGGGCGATTCCAGCCGGTTGGTCGTGGGCGATTTCGTGCTGGCCATCGGCAATCCCATGGGGCTCAACCAGACCGTGACCTTCGGCATCGTGAGCGCGGTCGGGCGCGCGGACGTGGGCGTGGCGGACTATGAAGACTTCATTCAGGTGGATGCGCCGATTAATCCGGGAAATTCCGGCGGGGCGTTGGTCAACGTCCAGGGCGAGCTGGTGGGGATCAACACGGCCATCGCCAGCGTCACGGGCGGCAGCGTTGGCGTCGGCTTCGCCATCCCGAGCAACATGGCGCGGGCGGCAATGCAGAGTCTGCTGAAGACCGGCCGCGTAGTGCGGGGTTTCCTGGGGGCGACCACGCAGGATGTCTTGCCTCAGTTGGGCAAGCTCTTCGGCCTGCCGGATGTGAAGGGGGCGATCATCACCGATGTGTTCGCCAGGGGGTCCGCGGAGAAAGCCGGGTTGAAACGCGGTGATGTGGTCGTTCGATTCGACGGCAAGGAGGTGTTGGATTCGGGCCGCCTCCGCAATTGGATTGCCGTGTCGGCGATCGGCAGCAAGCACAAGCTCGAGATCATTCGGGACGGCAAATCGCTTCAGGTCGAGCTGGTGATTCAGGAGGCGCCCCGCGAGCGCTCCAAGCGCATCACGCCGCAAGTCAAATCGGAAGCCGACGGCCATCCGTTCGGCGGGCTGATGGTGGACGAGATCACGCCGGCCATCGGGCGCCAACTCGGGTTCGGCTCGATCACCGGCGTCGTCGTGACCACGGTGGACGAAGGGAGCTTGGCCGAAGGGGCCGGCCTCATGCCGGGCGACCTGATCATGGAGGTCAATCGCCAGCCCATCACGGATCTCCTCTCGTTCCAGAGGGCCGTCCAGCCGATCAAGCCCAAGGACCTGAGCCTCCTCCTCATCAACCGCCAGAGCACCTATCTGTACATCCCACTCGAGGGTGAATAGGGGGGGCGCATCGGGTGACGAAGGGCGAGCGGCTCGCCCGCGGCATGATGCGATGGTGCCGGTTCCCCTATTCGTGTCAAATGTGACGCATGCGTCGCCTCTAGCCGACCATCGGAACAGCGACGCTGCAGGCATCTTGCCGCTGCGTGTTCCTAAGCGCCATGCTGCCGGGTCTTCGCCGCTGCTCCCCTGCCCTCGTCCTCATCGAACCCCTCAAGTTGCGCGAGATCATCCATGTGGGCCCTCACGTATATGTCAACCCTATACGCCATATTCTCGACCGGCAAGTTGCATGACGATGGAGGCATGCAAGGGGGCGTTGACGCCGCCGAGCCGCCGGTGCTACTGTCGTGCCACGATTTTATATTTCATGGCACGAAAGAGGTGCGGCATGAAGAAGCTTGTGCGGTTTGGCGTCTCGCTGGATCATCATTTACTGGATGACTTTGACCGGCTGATCGCCCGCAAGAACTACGCGACCCGGTCGGAGGCGCTGCGGGACCTGATCCGCGGCAATCTGGTCGGGCAGGAATGGGACGAGAACAAGGAGACGGTCGGGACCATCACGCTCCTCTACGACCACCACGTCCGCGCGCTGACGGAGAAGCTCACCGACATTCAACACGACTACGAACGGCTGATCCTCTCCGCCATGCACGTGCACCTGGACCATGACCACTGTCTGGAGGTGCTGGCGGTGCGGGGCAAGGGCCGCGACATTCGAAGGGTCGCCGATCGTCTGATTGCGACCAAGGGCGTCAAGCACGGCAAGTTGACCATGACGACTACGGGCAAGGGGCTCAGCTAGACGCTGGGCAAGATCCGTGGGCGTCTTCTTTGGTTTCTCCCTCCAGTTCTGTGCGCTGCTGCTCGCCTGGTCCGTGGCATTGGCCCACGAGCCGGCTGAGGAGGGCGCCGTCGTCCTGCCGGATGTGCCGGTCCTGGCCGAGCGCCTGACCGCCGCCTCCTCGGAACATGTGATTCCGGACAAAGATATCCTGCTCCAGCCCCAGGGCCGTCCGGGCAACTTGCTGCGGCTTGCCCCCGGTATCCTGTCTGTCGAACATTCCGGCGGGGCGGGAAAGGCCGACCAGTATTTCTTGCGGGGGTTCGACGCGGACCATGGGACCGATATCGCCGTGTTCCGGGACGGCATGCCGATCAACCTGCGCAGCAATGCCCATGGGCAGGGCTACACGGACCTCAACTTCATCATTCCGGAAACGATCAAGGAGGTGCAGGTCTATAAGGGGCCCTATCACGTCCAGTACGGGGATTTCGACACGGGGGCGGCGGTCGAATTCGTCACCCGCGAAACGGTGGAAGAAGGCATCGTGCAGGCGGCCGGCGGGCAATTCAACCAGCAACGGTACATGACGATGTTTTCCCCGACAACCGGCAAGGTGCGGACCCTGATCGCCGCGGAGGGGTATCATATGGACGGTCCCTTCCTGAGCGCCAATCGCTACAACCGCTTCAACGGCTTGGCCAAGGCGACGATGAATCCCACGGGCCGGTCGGAACTCAGTCTGACCGGCACGTACTACCAGGGACGGTGGAATGCCTCCGGGCAGGTCCCGCTGCAATTGGTCAACGATGGCCAGCTCAACCGATTCGGTTCGCTGGACCCGACCGAAGGGGGGAGGACGGAGCGGGCCACGGCCACCCTCCGCTACCATTACGACGCGCCGGGCGGCGGCCGCTTCTTCGCAGACTTGTACGGCCAATACTACAAGCTGGACTTGCACAGCAATTTCACATTTTTTTTGAACAATCCGGTGAACGGCGACGGGATTGAACAGAACGATCGGCGCGCCATCTATGGTAGCGACATCGGGTACCGCCAGGCCGGCGAGATCGCGGGCGTTGCGGGCGTCGCGACGGTGGGCGTCCAAACCCGCGTGGACGACGCCCAGGTGCGCCTGGGCGCCCAGCAGCGGCGGATGCGTCTGGGCACGACTTCAGACAGCGATGTGCTGGAAGCCTCCTATTCGCCCTATCTCAAGCTGGAGCTGCAGCCGACGCCCTGGATGCGCATCAACGGCGGGGCGCGCGGCGACATCTTCACGTTCGACGTCCGCAACCGCTGCGCGACCTGCCCGCAGCGGCCCAACGGGCGGACCGATGCGGCCATTGCCAGCACGAAGGGCAATCTGGTCCTGGGGCCTTGGTTCGGGACCGAGTTCTTCCTGAACTTCGGCACCGGTTTTCACAGCAACGATGCCCGGGCCGTGGTGAACAGCCCGTCGGTTCAGTCACTGCCTCGTGCGACGGCCTATGAGGTTGGCGTGCGTACCAAACAGTGGGATCGCGTGGAATTATTGGCCACCCTGTGGGCCCTGGACCTCTCCTCCGAGTTGGTCTTTGCGGGGGACGCAGGCACGACGGAAATTCGCGGCGCGACGAGACGCTATGGGACGGAGTTGGGCGCCAGGCTGCAATTGCTCGACTGGCTGAGTCTGCGCGGGGACCTGACCATGACCCATGCCGAATTTCGCGGGACGGGGCAGGCGGTGCCTCTGGCCCCGGAGTTGACCGGCCAGGCAGGCCTGACCGCCACGCTTCCCAACGGCTTGACCTCCTCGCTGCAAATGGTCCATATGGGGAGTCGTCCGGCGGTCGAAAATCGGTCGGTCTACCTCAAAGGGTTCACCTTCTTCGATTGGGTCAACCGTTATCGCGTGCCGGTCACGATAGAGCGAGGTCGGCTGGAAGCGTTTTTTACGATTCAGAACCTGTTCGATGCGCAATGGCGGCAGGCCCAGTTTTTCTATGAGTCGCGTGTCAGCCCGACGGCACAGGCCGTGTCCGATGTCCACTTCTCCCCCGGCACGCCACGGAACGTGATGGGCGGAATCGCGTGGGTATTTTGATGAAGCGTCAGCCCCTTGCGCGATCGTTCTACGAGCGGCCGACATTGACGGTCGCGAAAGAGCTGCTGGGGAAGCATCTGATCCGCCGGGGCGAGTCCGGCTTGTTGGCCGGCCGGATCGTCGAGGTGGAGGCGTATGTCGGGCCCGAGGATCGGGCGTCCCATGCCTCGCGCGGCAAGACCAAACGGACGGAGGTCATGTTCGGGCAGGCGGGGCTCGCCTACGTCTATCTGATCTACGGGATGTATCACTGCTTTAATATTGTGACCGAGCGGGAGGGCTATCCGGCGGCGATTCTGGTGCGGGCGGTCGAGGTGGACGGGCGGCTGATTGATGGGCCGGGAAAGGTCTGCCGCGACCTCAAGATTGACAAGACCCACAACTACCACGACCTGACCGCCGGCAAGATCCTCTGGCTCGAAGACCGCGGCGATCGCCTTCCGGACTCTTCCATCATGACCGCCCCGCGCATCGGCGTGGACTACGCCGGCCCCTGGGCCCAAAAACCCTGGCGCTTCCGCGTCATCCTCAATCGAAACAAATAGTGCAGCCACCGCTAGCGGGACGAGTCCATCGGCGACTTGTCCCGCCACTCTCTCTTAAAGCAGATTAGGGGGCATGGCTGCGAGCGCCATGCCATCCCGGCCGCCACCCTTCGTCACGCTCCGATCTTCTCACGGCAATAAAAAAGGGAGGCGCCTTGCGGCAGCCTCCCTTTTCGAGTGTCGCGGTGTGGTCGCTTAGTTGATCGTCCGCTCGCCCGTGATCTTGGTCGCGGATTCGACCGGAGGCTGGACCTTGATCTGCGGCCCTTGCACCTTGGGCAGGCGGTTGAACTTCCCGTCGGACCGTTGGTCGGCGTCCTTCTCGACGATCCGCCCGTTGTTCTCGTCCACCAGATGTTGCTCGGCGTTCTTGGGGGCCACGGCCGCGGCTGAGCTGAGGGCCTTCTCGCCGCTCGCATTGGTCTGGCCCTGGTCGTTGGCGTTGCCGGAGGCCGGGTAGCCGGGATGCTTCGGCAGGAGAGCCGGATTGGCCATTGCGAGAGATACGGAGAGCGCCAAGCCCAACACCGCCATCCCAGTGCTGATGAGAGTCTTCATAGCAGTCACTCCTTTGAAGTAAGTGTGAATGACGATCAATTATAAGCGAATCAGTTCAGGCTGTAAGTCGGGGCGTATCTTAGCCAGCTCTGCGGACCCTGTCAATAGGGGAATCAGATGGGTGAAAGTCCTGGGAGTCTGAAAGTCTATCAAGTCACAAAGCCAGGGCAAGGCGATGCATCAGATTGTAAACGTTAGAACTTTCAGACTTATCGATTTTTAGGCTGAGTTAGCGCCCGCGCGGCAGCCGACGTCCGCGGCCCCCGCGGCGGCGATAGGCGGACCCGCGATGGACCGGCGTGGGGAGCTGGATGATCACGGTCGTTCCCTGGCCCGGTCCGCTGGCGATCGAAATCTGTCCCTGGTGTTCCTCGACGATCTTCTTGACCGTGGCCAGCCCCAAGCCGGTTCCGGCCCGTTTCGTTGTGAAGAAGGGCTCGAAGATCTTGCCCATATGTTCGGTGGGGATCGGGACCCCGTCGTTCTTGATCAGGATCTGCACGTCATGTGCGCGTCCGGCCTTCACCGGCGAGACATGGATGTCGAGCTGGCCGCCGGGCGACATGGCCTCCAGTGAGTTTTTGAAGATGCTGAGGAAGACCTGCTGGAACTTGCCGTCATCGCAGCGGACCTGACTCAGGTTGGCGGCATAGTCCTTGGTGACCCGGATCCGGTTCATGTCCAGCTCGGTGGCCACCACGGTCAGCGTATTCTCGATGATGTCCGGCACCCGGCAGAGCCGGCGGTTCAGATCCAGCGGC
>SXGU01289184.1_pt1 | contig 15186 bp, 16 predicted proteins | sample 3174531 | NCBI WGS metagenome assembly SXGU01 (sample SAMN11356863, study PRJNA531348) | freshwater metagenome | isolation source: freshwater sample F1-140 | place: China: Fuxian Lake, Yuxi | collected 2017-12-25
CATCAATGTCAACCGCTCCGGCACCCGTCAGGACGACTTACTGGTCAAGGCCGATGTCCTGCAAAAGACCTGGGTACTACGCAAACTACTCTACCCGATGGACGATCTCGCAGCGATGGAGTTTCTCATCGACAAGGTGCGTATCACCAAAAACAATGCCGATTTCTTCGACTCGATGCGGCGCGGCTAACAACCCTGACAGCAACGCATTCTTCGCATGGAACTTTTTTACCGCTTCAGCTTTGAGGCCGCCCGACAACTTCCCCGTCTGCCGACCGAACACCCCTGTTCACGTCTGCATGGACACAGTTTTCATCTTGAAGTTCGCGTAAGTGGACCGCTGGATCCCACTTTGGGTTGGATCTGTGACTTCGCCACAATCGAAGTTGCCTGCAACACCCTGCGTGACCATCTGGATCACCGCACCCTGAATGAAATAGAAGGTCTTGAAAACCCCACCAGCGAACACCTCGCCGTCTGGATCTGGAACCGTCTCCACACCATACTGCCCGATCTGACCGAGGTCCGTATTCAAGAAACCGACCGGGCCGGCTGTATCTATCGCGGCACATAATACAAAAATCGGCTACGCATCCCGGGATCCATGTCCCTTTTTTGAAACACGGCTGGGATATGATGACCCATCAAAACCACCTCATGCCACCCCTTGACCCGCTCAATCGCACACCTCGTTGGCCTCTTGCTCGTGCTAATGTTCATCCGCACGGGCTGGGCCACCAGTGAAGTCCCCATCCTGATCCGGCAACTGCCTGGCCATACCCTGGATCAAGCGAATGCAGCCCTCATCGCTGCCATCACCAACCAAAACTATACCTTCGTGCGCCAGCAGGCCGCTGACGCACGCCTCGTTCCGCAGGCTCTGGAAGGCCGTAAGGTTCGCATCATCTATTTCTGCAACTTTGCCAAGATGGAGCGAGCGCTCAACATCGATGTGCGCGCTGCACAAATGCTGCCCTGCCGCTTCACCTTGGTCGAAGCCGAAGACGGCAGCATCACCCTCATCGCCATCAATCCGGCCTGGATTTCGGAAGGCCTCCAGAACCCGCTCCTGCACTCAGATTGCCTGGAGCTAAAACGCGACTACCTCGCCATCATGGACGAGGTGGCCTTATGAGCCCACCCCGAAAGCCTTTAAGTCGGCCCGGCGAGTTTCTTTTAAGGTCGACCGCACTCTTTATCGCCTGCCTCCTGATGATCGGCCTGAGCCATGCCCATGCCGCACCGCTAATTGCCGGCAAAAAAACGGATCCACGCACCGCCTTCGACGATCTGACTATCGCCGCCAACAACCACGGCTACACCATCGTCAAGATGCAACCCGTAGATAGCGCCCTGGTCAAGCGTGGCTTCGATAATCCGCATGTCCGCTTGTTCTTCATCGGCAAGGCCGATGCCGTGCGCGAAGCAGAAGACAAAGCCCCACTCCTGATGCAAATGCTTCCCCTGCGCATCATCATGATCCTGCGCAAGGACGAGGTCATCCTAATGAGCGACGACTTCAATCACTGGCGCCAGTTCTTCTCCGACACCTGGTCGCGCCCCCTGCTGAACCAGTGGGAAGAGGATGTCCGCACCATCCTGACCAACTATGCCGGCAAGGCAAACGGTTCACAGTAAAGCTAGGAGACGCCCGGCCAGTCGATCAGCCACCCCCTCCGGCGGCAGTGAACAGCCTTGATCGCGCATCTGCGTCACCGCCAATCCCGCATAACCACATGGGTTGATCGCCGCAAAGGGGCTGAGATCCATAGCCACATTAAGGCTCAGACCGTGATAACTGCAACCGTTGCGGATGCGCAGGCCCAAAGCCGCAATCTTGGCCCCGCCCATGTGTCCACCAATCTCCTCGGCATCACCCACATAAACACCCGGCGCCCCAGCGCGGCGGGATGCCACGATTCCCTGCTCCGCCAAAACCTCGATGACCGCCTGCTCCAAACGCCGTACCAGATCCTTAACGCCATAGCCGCGCTGGCGTAGATCTAACAAGACATACGCCACGACTTGCCCTGGGCCGTGATAGGTTACCTGACCGCCACGATCAATCGCCACCACCGGAATACCCACATCCTCCAAAAGATGTTCACGCCGCCCGGCCTGTCCCAGAGTAAAAACGGGCGGGTGCTGCACGAGCCAGATCTCGTCTTCCGTATCGGCATCGCGCCCCACCGTAAAGTCCTGCATGGCACGCCAGGTTGATTCGTAGGGCACCAAACCGAACTGGCGCACTTGGACGGACCGTACCACAACCTGCATCAGAGCTTCATACCTCGCGCCTCATGGATGACCGCTTGTCTCTCCGCTCACCCAAAAGGCATCCCCCTTGGTGAGGAACTCGTCCCAGGGCAGGTAATGAGAGCCGTCGCAGGAGAAGGTCAAGGCCACCATGCCATTGAAAATGTTGAGGGTCGCCGAGCGCAGATAAAAGGTCTCATCGATGAAACGCAGGCGCTTGATGGCCTGCAAGATCTCGCGGATATGCTCAGCCGGAATCAGCGCAACACCCGGGTCAGGACGCCCTCCTGTCCCGCTCTGCGGGACGCCCCGTGAAGGGTAATGACATCGCGGAAAGGTCAGACAGATATCCGGTCGGGTCAGGCTGGCGATATCGAGCAAACGGTAGCGATACGGATCCTCCATCAACCACAGCGTTACCCGACTACTGGAGAGGTGCAGTTTGCAGTGGAATACACCATGATCAAGGATTAACTCCTCCATCACCCCCAGTACGGTATCAATATGGAGATCCATCTGGCTATCGCTGCGCGACTGGTGAAACACCGTACCACGAATGGCCGGATCACCCTTGATCTGGCGCCAATTACGCGGCTCGTCAGCCAGTTCGCGTGTCAAAGGCAGATCACGCAGGTCGAAATCGGCACCGATATAGCCCAGCACATGACCGGTGTCATCACGGACCAACTGGATAGCCGTCAGCGACGGGCGCTTCACCCGCATACTGATATAGGCCTGCGACAACAAAAAACCACTGATAGGCACTGCCTCGCGCATATAAGGGCGTTGCGAGCGATCGCGGCCGACATCGCCGGCATCACGGCCGTGCTGCATCAGGTTAGAGCTGAGCTGGATGCCGTCCGGCCGCAAGGCATACATGAACTTGCAATAGGGAATGCGATGAATCGCCGTTTCCAGCGCATCATCGAGGTGTGCCGAATCGCCCCAAACCTCACTGGCCGCGTGTGCGGCCTCAAGCAACGGCTGAGAAAGCATCTCCGCCAAGGCCTGGCGCTGACGATCAATAGTCCGCTGCAAGGTCTCAGTCGCCAAAGTTAGTGCCCACTCTGCGCGCACTGGCGATCCACTCATGTTCGAGCGGAACGGTCTTGATCTTTCCCGCCACCTCTTCAAGGGCCACGGGCTGAGTTTCCTCTCCCACAGCGGCCACCATGATGCCATACACCCCAACAGCGACTAAATCAGCGGCCGCCGTGCCCAGGCGGGTGGCCAGCAGGCGATCGGCGGCAGACGGTGCCCCTCCCCGCTGCAAATGCCCCAGGATGGTGACGCGTGCCTCCAACCCGGTCAGTTTCTGCAGTTGCTCCGAGAGTCGCAGGGTACGACTGGCCAGGACCAGCTCCGTCTCCGCCCCGACCTTTTTCTTCTTACCCACGGCGGCCTTGAGCGCCGCGTGATGCTCCAGCGACAGCGCCCCTTCGGCGACGGCCACGATAGAGAACGGCTTGCCATTGCGACTCCGCTCACGAATCGCCTCAGCAACGCTCTCTACCGCATACGGGATCTCGGGCAACAGGATCACATCCGCCCCGCCGGCAATCCCCGCGCCCAAGGCCAGCCAGCCCGCATGATGGCCCATGATCTCAACCACAATGATGCGGTGGTGACTATGGGCCGTGCTGTGCAAGCGATCAATCGCCTCGGTGGCAATCCCCAGCGCCGTATCAAAACCGAAGGTCATGTCCGTACCCCAGACATCATTGTCGATAGTCTTGGGCAAATGGATGACATTGAGGCCCTTGTTGGCCAGGCGCAGTGCGTTCTTTTGCGTGCCATTGCCGCCAAGGCAGACCAAACCATCCAGGCCATTCTCCTCATAATTGCGAGCAATCGCGTCCGTCATGTCGGCAAGCTGGCCATTCACCAGCATCCGGTGCGGTTTGTCGCGACTCGTCCCCAGCAAGGTCCCGCCCTGAGTGAGGATTCCAGAGAGTTGGCTGCCCTCCAGCGCCATGCTGCGGTTCTCAGCCAATCCCCGGAAACCATCGCGAAAGCCTATAACCTGGAAACCGTGGTGGCCCAGACAGGCCTTACCAACCGCGCGGATGGCTGCGTTGAGGCCAGGGCTATCGCCTCCGGCGGTCAGGATGCCGATGCGTTTCTTGCTCATGATCGTCGTACTCGAAAAAATAGCCGCACTTTACAACACAAACTTGACCCCTGGATGACCTGTCAGCGCTTGGTACAACGCATCCAGCTGAACTTGCGAGCGGGCCGTCACCGTCACGGTTACCGACAGGTATTTCCCGCCTTGTGAGGCACGCATTTCCACGGTCTCGGGTCTAAAGTCAGGCATCGCCACCTGCACCAAGGCCACGATCTGCTGTGCGAATCCCTCGCTGCGCACCCCAACCACCTTGATCGGAAAATCACAAGGGAACTGCAACAGAGATCCCGTCTCACTCATCGTCATCTCTCAGCACTCAGTCAGCGTTTTGTCCACGCACGGTATTTCAGGCGCAGATTATCCCAAAGCCGCCCCAACCAGCTCGCGCGTTCCATTTCGGTCAAGGCCTGCAGAGGAAAATCTCCCACCGTTTGTCCGCCCGCGGTTACGCGCAAGGTCGCCACTGTCTGACCAAAACGAAAGGGTGCCAGCAAAGGTTCGCGGCGAATCACCTGTGCCTGAAGCGGCCCGGTACCACGCGGTACGGTGACATAAAAGTCCTCGACAAAACCCACCTCCAAGGTGGATTTCCGGCCATGAAAGATCTCCAGACTCGCCACGTCCTGTCTGGCTGAATACAGGCGCAGCGTCTCGAAGCGCTCAAAACCATAGTTCAGCAGGCGCAGACTGTCTGCCGTCCGTACAGCTTCCGTGACCGCCCCCATGACCACCGAGATCAAGCGCCGGCCATCCCGCCGCGCCGAGGCCGCCAGGGCATAGCCGGCACTTGCGGTATGTCCTGTCTTCAATCCATCCACATACGGATTCAGCCACAACAAGGCATTTCGATTTGACTGCGTGATCCGGTTATAGGTATATGCGCGCTCTGCAAAACGCGGATAGTGCTGTGGAAAATCACGCATCAAGGCCCGCGTCAGGCGAACAACATCCCGCGCCGTCGTCCGATGTTCCGGATGCGGCAGGCCCGTTGCGTTCTTGAAATGGGTCTGGTTCATGCCCAAACGACGAGCCTCCTTGTTCATAGTCTGAACAAAGACCGCCTCGCTACCGGCCACGGCCTCCGCCAGGGCCATTGCCGCATCGTTCGCCGACACCGTGATCAAGCCGTGCAACAACACATCCACCGTGGGCGGCGCAGCCGGGAGCAGGAACAACTGCGCCCCACGGGTCTTCAGGGCGGCCTCCGACACCGGCACGCGCTGCGTCAGGGTCAGGCGCTGGTCGCGCAAGGCGGCAAAACTCAGGTAAGCCGTCATCAGCTTGGTCAGCGAAGCGGGTTCGACGCTACGATCGGCCTCATACTCAGCCAGCGGTCGGCCACTGTTGGCATCCACCAGCAACCACACCCGTGCGGCCACTGTGGGCGGCACCACGGGAGTCAAAACAACGGTCTCGGCCATCACAGGCGTGGCGAACACGCACAACCATGCCACGAGGCAACCCATCCGTAATCGCATCACCCTCCCCTACAATCAGTGCGTAACGCGAAAAGGCTTCACGCCCAGGATCTTCTCCAAGGCGGCGGCGGCTTCGTCGGCGTGGGCCGGTGTCGCAAACGGCCCAGTCTGGACCTTGATCAGCGTACCCGCCTCAATACGGTATACGCCCGATCCCGCAGCCGTACCCATGCGGCCAATCAGGGCCTCTGCCGCCTCCGCCTTGGACACGACACCGACTTGCAAGTACAAACCTGGCGCAGGGGCCACGGCAGGGGCCGATACAGCCGCCGGCGTGACGGCTGCCAGAGCACCGCTCGGGACTACGCGTACGGCCTCCGCCGGCACGGAGGGTGGGGGCGTGACCGCCTTGTCCACAACGGTCGATTTGGCTTCGGCAATCCGATACGGTCTCAACCCCAGTCGCTCGGACAGGGTCTGGCTTGCCCGATCTGCCTCAGCCGGCGAAACGAAAGGCCCCGCCTGGACACGAACCAAGCCGCCACCCTCGCGTTGAATCACCAGGTTCGCCCCCAGGACTTGACCCGCCTGTTGCTGGAGCTGAGCGGCCGTCTCACGCTTGCCAAAGGCCCCCAGTTGCAACCAGATCGATTCGCCCACGGCCTGGACCGCCTCGCTGTGCAAAGATTGGGCGCGAATCACCGGGATCTCCTGCGCCTTGTAGACACGAATAGGCTCGGCCAGCGGTGCGGGATCGGACGCCTTGGTCGGATCAACACGCTCGGAGTCCATGCGCTCCGGATCAATGCGCTCCACCTCAACCCGCGTCACACCCTTGAGTATGTCCAGTTTATAGGCGGCCGTGTAGGACAGATCGATGAGCCGCTCGTTATGGAACGGCCCCCGATCGTTGACGCGCAAAACCACGCTGCGACCATTGTCCACATTGGTCACCCGCACAAAAGACGGGATAGGCAGGGTCCGATGCGCTGCCGTCATCGCATACATGTCATAGGTCTCGCCGGACGAGGTCGGCTTGCCGTGAAACTTGCGCCCGTACCAGGATGCCAGACCTTTTTGCTTATATGGCCGACCGGAGGTATCCGGGGTATAGGAGACCCCCATGACCCGATAAGTATCGTTGGCATAGCGGTGCAGTGGCTCTTTCCGGGGCACGGCATCCGGGACCGTCTCCAGATGAGCCGGCGGGTTCGCCCCAGGGCCATCATCCTTGTAATAGCCACCGCCGTTGTAGGGAGGAATTGTAGAGAGCGGCATCACCAAGCCATTGGCTGCCTGGATCGAAGTCGGGGATTGGGTCGTCACAGGGGCTGCACAGCCACTCAGCAAGGCGGCCGCTCCCATGGAGATGCTTGAAATCACAACCACCTTCCCAAGAAAGCGCTGAGCCGTCACTAGTCTTCTTGCCCCCCTTTGAGGGTGGGATCCGCAGCGCAGATCTTCGGGGGTTCTCACCAGAAAGCTCATGTTTTAACCAAGCTCTTATTCGACGAAACGCTCATCAAGATACCAAAACCGAGGAGCACTGTCACCATCGAGGTCCCCCCGTAACTCACCAGTGGGAGCGGCACGCCCACCACCGGCAGGAGTCCGGAGACCATGCCCATGTTGACGAGGGCATAGGTAAAGAAGGTCAGCGTGATCGCCCCGCACAGCAACCGCCCGAACATGCCCGAAGCGTTATAGGAAAGCGTCAGGCCACGAGTCACGATGGCCGCATAGATCCCCAGCAGCACCAGGTTGCCCAAGAGACCAAACTCCTCGGAGTACACCGCGAAGACGAAATCGGTATGCCCCTCCGGCAGAAAATCGAGCCGCGCCTGCGTCCCTTGGCCCCAACCCTTACCAAACAGCCCCCCCGAGCCAATCGCAATGGTGGACTGGATGATGTGATAGCCCGCCCCAAGCGGATCGCTCGCCGGATCAAACAAGGTCAGAACGCGCTGCTTCTGATAGTCGTGCAGGACAAACATCCACGCCAGCGGCGTGACCGCTCCCAGCAGCAGAACCAGTCCGGCCATAACCCGCCAGGCCAGACCTGCCAGGAACAGGACAAAAAATCCGGAGGCCAGGATCAGCAAGCTGGTGCCCAGATCCGGCTGGCGCATGATCAAGCCGACCGGCAGCGCCAAGAGCAGAAAAGCCAGCACAAAATGACGATTACTCAAGTGTTCCTGGCGGTAATGCAGATAAGCCGCCATGGCCATCGGCACCGCCAGACGCATCAACTCGGAAGGCTGAATGCGCGTTACGCCCAGATTGAGCCAACGCCGCGAACCATTGACCACATCACCCGCCACCGTCACGCCCAGGAGCAACGCCAGACCCACCACATAGAGCGGGGCCGCAAAGTGGATCAAGCGCTGCGGCGGCACTTGCGTGAGAAACAACATCGCGACCAAGGCAACGCCCATGTTGATCAGGTGACCCGCCAGATAAGCGCCGCTGGTCGCACTGGCCACGGTCAGGGCACTCAGGGTCAGCAAGGCCAAGATGAGCCCAAGTAGAACAGGGTCGGCATGGCGAAATGCAGCGCGCACCCCCTCACGCACCACCGTAGCAACCGTGCGATCAATCTGCATGATCTCCCTCCTCTGTCATCACATCGGAGGCCGGCCCCGGCGCCGGCATGGCCGCCGCACCCGGTGTCGTCTGACCCAAGAACCAATAATCCAGAACCTTACGAGCAATAGGTGCCGCCGTAGAACCCCCGTGACCGCCATTTTCAACCATGACCGCCAGCGCAATCGTTGGCTTGTCGACCGGCGCGAAGGCAATAAAGAGGGCATTGTCACGATGGCGCGCCGACCCGCTGACACTGCCCCCCGCCGCATTCATCGCCACCACCTGAGCGGTACCCGTCTTCCCGGCAAAAGTATAGGTCGCCCCGGTGCCAGCGCCAGCGGCTGTCCCACCGGGCTGTGTGACCGCTTGCATCGCCGCCTTGACCAATCGCAGATGCTCGGGCTTCAAGTTCAGGGTCCGCACGACCTCCGGTGCCGCCGTATGGCTGCGGCCATCCTTGGGATCACGCCAGGCACGGACGATCTGCGGCTTGTAAATCACGCCGTCATTGGCGATCGCCATAGTCGCCACGGCCAGTTGCATCGGCGTAGCCAGCATATACCCTTGGCCGATCCCGGCGATCACCGTCTCACCCGGCCACCAGGGTTGCTTGAAACGCCGGGTTTTCCATGCTGCATTCGGCATCAAGCCGGCCAATTCGCCGTCCAGATCCACCCCGCTACGCTCACCCAGGCCAAACTGGAGCAAAAAATCATGCATGCGCTCGATGCCCATCTCATGTGCAAGGCGGTAGTAATAGGTGTCACAGGAGATGACGATGGACTTATGCAGATCCACCGTTCCATGGCCATCCTTCTTCCAGTCGCGATAGCGATGCCCCCCGGCCGACAGGCTGAAATAGCCCAGGTCGGCAAGGCTGTCCGATGGCTTGCGCAAGCCCAACTCCAGCCCCGCCAGGGCCATGAACGGTTTAATCGTCGAGCCGGGTGGGTAAACCCCACGCAAGGCACGGTTGAGCAACGGCCTATCGAGCGATTCATTGAGCCCGCGCCAGGCATCCGCATCAATCCCATCCACAAACAGATTCGGGTCGTAACCCGGCTTGGAAAGCAACGCCAGCAGCCCGCCATTGGTGGGGTCAAGGGCCACCAGCGCGCCGCGATAGGGGCCAAACGCCGCCTCGGCCACCTGTTGCAAACCGGCATCGACATGCAGCGTCAGATTAGCCCCGGCCACTGCCGGGGTCTGTCCAAGCGAACGGATGGCTCGCCCCCCCGAATCGACCTCAACATGATCAAACCCCGTCTGGCCGTGCAACCAGGCCTCGTAGCGTTTCTCAACCCCAGCCTTGCCAATGTACTGGGCCCCTCGATAGGCCGACCAGCGACCCGCCTCCTGCAAAGCCAACTTATCCTTCTGGCTGATGCGGCCGATGTAACCGATCAAGTGCGAAAAGGTCGGCCCGAACGGATACGAACGCCAGTCGCGGGTCCGCATCTCCACACCGGGAAAGCGATAACGCTGAGCCGCGAAACGCGCCACCTCGACCTCCGTCAGGCGTTGCCGGATCGGCACCGCCTCAAAGGGACGACCCTCCTCACGCAGGCGACGGAAGCGGCGCAGATCCACCGCCTCAATCCGCACCACCTCGCCGAGTTGTGCCCACAGGGCTGGCAGATCCGGGATCTTCTCGGGAATCACTTCGAGTGCGTATCCCCAGTCGCCTGAGGCCAACACCACCCCGTTGCGGTCATAGAGCACCCCACGCGGTGGAATATTCGGGATCAGCGAAACACGATTGTTCTCGGACAGGGCACTGTAACGGTCATGCTCAATCAGTTGTAGCCACACAAAACGCAGAAAGAGGATGCAAAACAAGCCCAGCACCCCCCAGACCGCGATCTGACTGCGACGCCGGAATTCCTCCCGCGCCCCCTCCGTATTAACTAACTGACTCACAGCGCGCCCGAACGCGAAGTTTCCACATGCGAGGACACCCGTCCGGTGCCGTCCAGGACCCACGCCAAGCCCGGCCATAACACCGCTGCCGTAAGACCCGATGCCAGATACCAAGCATCCGGATGAAAGCCCGACGCTTCACCAATCAGCAAGGCCAAGGCCGGGGTCACCAGCAGAACAGGGGCCAAATGAACAGCTCGCCCGATCCAGTCAAAGCCCCCGAGACGCACCCGCATGCGCAACACGGCATACGCGGCCAGACTATAGCTGAAGGCATACCCCCCCAGCAGGGCACCGCGATCGACATCGGTCAACAAGCCCAGCAGAAAGGCTATACCGATCCCCGCCTGCATCGGCGCACGCCAAGTCCAATAAAGCAGGGTCATGAGCAGGAAATCGGGCAGCCACCACGCCATCGCCTCCGGCCATGGCAACCAGGTCACCAACACGGCCAGCAGGAGCGCAAGACGCACCCAACCCGGTCGCACGGGGAGTTCCAGCGCGTGGCCCTGCAAGAGGAGGGGTTTAATCAGACTCATGGCGTCGCCCCCCCGGCTGCAACCGGGACCAGAATCATAAGCGGCCCGGCATGGCCCGCCCCAGAAACGGGCTGCGCCACCATACTCGCAAAGGGCGAGTTGCCGCGCGGCGGCCGAATCGCCCGAACCCTGGCCACCGGCAGACCCGGTGGATAGACCCCGTCAAGACCCGAAGTTACCAGCAAGTCACCGACTTCAAGGCCGCCATGCGCATCCATCTGCGGGATCTCCACCGCCGCATCAGAACCGGCCCCGCGCCCCAGCAAACGCACACCGCTGCGTGCGCCCTGAAGGGGAATAAACAACTGCCGAGACAGGATGGTTGTCACCTCACTCCGCGCCGCATCCACCCGCGTCACCTGACCAACCAGCCCATTGGCATCAATGACCGGCGAGCCGGCCTGCACCCCCGCGTCAGCGCCCATATTCACGAGTAGCCGGCGCGAAAAGGCGTCATCCGGGATAGCCAGCACCTCAACCACCAAGGCCCGCCGACCGGGCGGCAAGGGCAACTGGGCAAGGGCGCGTAACTGGGCGTTCTCGGCCACCATAGTCGCCAAGGTCTGTTGACCCGCTTGCGAGGTGGCCAGTTGCCGAGTCAAGGCCTCCTGCGACCGCAACAACTCGCGGTGCTGTGTCATGAACGCAAAGGCATCACCCAAGCCGACAAAGGGCAGCGCCAGCGCCGACTGCAGCGGGGCAATCACATGGGCAACAGCCGCACGCACCGGGGCCATCAAGCCTTGGCGCGCATCCAGGAAAAGCAGGCCCAAGCTGGCAACCAGCGCCAGAATCAAGCGCAGATTGGACCCAATGACGCGGGAAAACAGCGGCTCGCGGTGCGAGGTGGCCAATCCCATCGCCAGATCCGTACGCCGCTTATTCGTGGGTGAATACGGTCGAGAGGCGATCCATTTCTTCGAGGGCACGACCAGAACCGCGCACCACACAGGTCAACGGATCCTCGGCAATGAACACCGGCAGGCCCGTCTCCTCGCGCAACAGACGATCGAGGTTACGCAACAACGCCCCGCCCCCGGTCAGCACCATGCCGCGTTCGGCGATATCGGCCCCCAGTTCTGGCGGCGTCTGTTCCAACGCACCCTTGACCGCGGCCACGATGGCGTTGAGTGGATCGAATAGAGCTTCAAGGATCTCGTTACTGGTGATGGTAAAGGAACGCGGGATGCCCTCAGCCAGATTGCGGCCCTTGACCTCCATCTCGCGCACCTCGGCACCGGGGTAAGCCGTACCAATCTCTTTCTTGATCATCTCCGCCGTCGTCTCGCCAATCAACATGCCATAGTTACGGCGGATGTAGCTGATGATGGCCTCGTCGAACTTGTCGCCGCCCACTCGCACCGAAGTTGAATAAACCACTCCCCCCAGCGAGATGACCCCCACCTCGGTGGTGCCCCCACCGATATCCACCACCATCGAGCCCGCCGCCTCGGCCACCGGCATACCGGCGCCAATCGCGGCCGCCATCGGCTCCTCGATCAGATAGACCTGACGCGCGCCGGCACTGATCGCCGACTCGCGGATGGCCCGTCGCTCAACCTGAGTTGCGCCAGACGGCACACAAATGATGATACGGGGACTGGGGTGGAAGACGCGGGTATCGTGTACCTTCTTGATGAAATATTTGAGCATCTGCTCGGTCACATTAAAGTCAGCGATCACGCCATCCTTCATTGGCCGAATCGCCTGGATATTACCGGGCGTTCGGCCCAGCATCAACTTGGCCTCGGCGCCGACCGCCTGCACGACCTTCTTGCCGGTCGTTCCCTCCTGACGGATCGCCACCACCGAGGGCTCGTCGAGCACCACACCTTTGTCACGCACATAAATGAGCGTATTGGCTGTACCAAGGTCAATGGCTAGATCCGTCGAAAAGTAACCGCGCATGAAACCGAACATGGAGAGAATCCTAAGGATGAAGTCATGAAATAGCCGCGTATGATACCCTAGCCGGCCTTGGGGAATAACCCCTTGGAATTATTAACACCCGCGATCCTGAATAATCATGAGTCTGACCCTGGATGACATCCAACGCATCGCCCATCTAGCCCGCATCCGGCTGGAGGATTTTGATGCCGCCCAAACCCAATCTCACCTGAACGGACTGTTTGCTCTGGTCGAGCAAATGCAGGCGGTGGACACCACCGGCATTGTCCCCATGGCGCACGCCCGCGATGTGCATCAACGCCTGCGCGCCGATGTCGTCACCGAGACAGACCGCCGTGACGCCTTCCAGGCCATCGCCCCGCAAACCGAAGCCGGCCTGTATCTGGTACCGAGGGTCGTTGAATGAGCACGCTGACTGAACTTGCCACCCGCCTGAACGCGGGCGAGGCCTCCAGCGTCGAGCTATGTCAGGACTATCTGGCCCGCATTGCCACACACAATCCGACCCTCAACGCCTTCATCACCGTCGATGCCGACAAGACCCTGGCCGAGGCGCGCGCCGCCGATGCCCAACGCGCCGCTGGCCATGCCGGGCCGCTAACCGGCGTACCGATCGCGCACAAGGACATCTTCTGCACCGAAGGCTGGCGCACCACCTGCGGCTCGAAGATGCTGGCCAATTTCGTCTCACCCTATGACGCCCATGTGATCCACCAGTTCAAGGCGGCCGGCATGCCTAGCCTGGGCAAGCTCAACATGGACGAATTCGCCATGGGCTCCTCCAACGAGACCAGCTTCTTCGGCCCGGTAAAAAACCCCTGGGACACGGCCGCCGTACCGGGTGGCTCGTCCGGTGGTTCGGCCGCCGCTGTCGCCGCCGGGCTTTGCCCCGTCGCCACCGCCACGGACACCGGCGGCTCGATCCGCCAACCGGCGGCGCTCTGCGGCATCACCGGCATCAAACCCTCCTACGGCAGGGTCTCGCGCTACGGCATGATTGCCTTTGCCTCCAGTCTCGACCAAGGTGGCGTCATGGCCCGCTCGGCCGCTGACTGCGCCCTGGCCCTCTCGGTCATGACCGGACACGACCCGCGTGATTCCACCAGTCTGGAACGCCCGGCCGAGGATTACACGCGCGACCTGAACCGGCCACTCGCTGGCCTGCGCATCGGCCTGCCCCAGGAGTTTTTTGCCGCCGGCATGGCCCCGGATGTCGCCGCCGCCGTTGAGGCCGCGCTGACCGAATACCGTAAATTGGGCGCCACCACGGTCGAGGTCAGCCTGCCCAATTCCAGCCTGTCGGTCCCGGTTTACTATGTGCTAGCACCGGCCGAGGCCAGCTCCAACCTATCCCGTTTTGACGGCGTGCGCTACGGCCACCGCACCGCCGAATACGCCGACCTCACCGAGATGTACGAAAAGACCCGCGCCGAAGGCTGTGGCGCCGAGGTAGAGCGCCGCAGCCTGATTGGCGCCTATGTACTCTCGCACGGCTACTACGACGCCTATTACATCCAGGCGCAAAAGATCCGCCGCCTGATCGCCAACGACTTCACCGAGGCCTTCAAGGTCTGCGATGTCATCATGGGCCCGACCACGCCCACCACCGCCTTCAATCTCGGCGAAAAGGCCGACGACCCGGTGCAGATGTACCTGTCCGACATCTACACCATCGCCGTCAACCTCGCCGGCCTGCCCGGGATGTCCGTGCCCTGCGGCCTTGGCCGCAACGGCCGCCCCATCGGTCTGCAGATCATCGGCGACTACTTCGCCGAGGCAAAGATGCTCAATTGCGCGCACCAGTACCAGTTGGCGACCGACTGGCACACCCGCGTTCCGGGAGGGTTTTGATGGGGTCATCTACCAGAACCGTAGCGAGCGGTTTGAGCGCCAGGATCCGCGCAGCCATTTATTCAGCGTTTCCTTGTTGGAGATGACCATGCAATGGGAAGTCGTCATCGGGCTGGAGATCCACACCCAGCTCACCACCCAGTCGAAGATCTTTTCCGGCGCCAGCACCGCCTTCGGGGCCGCGCCCAACACCCAGGCCTCGGCGGTGGACATCGCCCTGCCCGGCGTATTGCCGGTGCTAAACCGGGGCGCGGTCGAGCGCGGCATCCAGTTCGGCCTGGCCGTTGGCGCCCAGATCAACAAAGCCCTGCCCGAACTGCCGCAGGCCAAACAGGCCCGCTATCAGGTCGATTTCGGGCTGTCGGCCTACGACGCCGCCGCCCTCACCACCAGCCGCGCGATGGCCGACTACTTCGAAGCCACCGTTGCCGCACGGCACCAGCCCGATGCCAAGCTGGCCGCCAACTGGATCATGGGCGAAGTATCCGCCGCCCTGAACAAGGCCGAACTCGACATCGCCGCCAGCCCTGTCACCGCCACCGCGCTCGCCAGCCTGCTCGGCCGCATCCAGGACGGCACC
>SXGU01262737.1_pt1 | contig 15183 bp, 12 predicted proteins | sample 3174531 | NCBI WGS metagenome assembly SXGU01 (sample SAMN11356863, study PRJNA531348) | freshwater metagenome | isolation source: freshwater sample F1-140 | place: China: Fuxian Lake, Yuxi | collected 2017-12-25
AAACTGCATGGTGTCATAAATTGACATGCCGGCAGTGACTGAGCCACCGGGTGAATTGATATACAAATGAATGTCTTTATCAGGGTTTTCAGATTCCAGAAAGAGCAACTGGGCAACAACCAGGTTAGCCATATAATCTTCGACCTGGCCGACCAGAAATATAACCCGCTCTTTTAACAATCTTGAATAAATATCGAAAGATCGCTCGCCTCGGGCAGTTTGCTCAATAACGATGGGAACCAACCCGCCTGCAGCTTGTGGGGTTATTATTTGATTCATACTATTTTGCTTATACATTTAAAGTCCTTACCGTTGCTGTTTATCCATAACATCGCTAAAGCTGCTCTCTTGATCGGAGACCTTTGACTGCGCAAGCAACCAGTCTACTGTTTGCTCTTCCAACACCATTTGCTGAACGTCTCTCAACCGACCTTCTTCGGCATAATACCACTTTACCACATCTTCAGGACGCTCGTAGCTCTTGGCCAGATCTTCAACGGTTGAACGCACCCTGTCGCTATCCAATACAATATTATTTTGCTGAATGATTTCGCTCAAAATAAGCCCTAACGCCACACGCTTCCTGGCCTGTTCTTCAAATATGTCACGTGGCAAGCGCAGATCTTCGAGTTTCATTTTCTGCCTTTTAGCGGTTTCGATATAAGGCTTCATCATGTTTTCGATTTCTTCGTCCACCAATGTATTGGGAACCGTTACCTGAATTTTTTCATACAAGGCATCCATTGCCGAGTTTTTCAACTTACCGCGCAAGGCCTGCGTCAATTCTCTTTCCATGTTTTGTCTGACATCTTCACGAAAAGACTCAACAGTACCTCCCTCGATACCGTAAGCACTGATAAATGCTTCATCAATGGCCGGCAATATCGGCTCTTCGACCTTAATGACATCAACTTCAAATTCAGCATTTTTACCCGCCAATTTTGTATTGCCGTAATCTTCAGGGAAAGTTAGTGCAAAGGTTTTATTAGCGCCGACAGCAAGGCCGACCAGGTTTTCTTCAAAACCGGGAATCATCTTTTTTGAGCCGATTTCAACCTGGAAATTCTCTACGCGGCCATCGGTAAAGTTCTCGTCTTCCGATGTACCGGAAAAACTGATCGTGACAAGGTCATGTTCCTGTGCGGGGCGATCAACGATATGCCAAGCTTTCTTTTGCTCTCTCAGCTTCTCGATCATGACATCAACATCCGCTTCATTAACCGTAGCCAACTGACGAACAACTTCAAGCTGATCAACGCCTGCCAATGAAATTTCAGGATAGACTTCAAATACAGCCGTGTATTTAAATCCTTCAGTGTCATCTGCAGGTTGAATGTGCGGATGGCCGACCGGTCTTAAAGACTGATCCTGCAATGCTTCATAGTAAGTGGATTGAATCAAGTCTCCGGCAATTTCGCCACGCACCTTGTCGCCGAACATTTTTTTTACGACATGCTGGGGCACTTTTCCAGGGCGAAAACCATGAATTTTGACTTCGCGAGCCATTGACTTTAAACGCGCATCCATTTTCTCCTGAACAAGAGACTCGGGAATACTTACAGTCATTTTTCGGCTTAATTCAGATGTCTTTTCGACAGAAACTTGCATTTCTTTACCTCACACATTTTATAGAAGAATTTTTTAGATACCGGAAAACGGCTCAGGAACTGAAAAGTCAGCGGCAATCCGCTGACTCTAGGAAATAAGTGGTGCGAATGGAGAGACTCGAACTCTCACAGGGTAACCTACTGGAACCTAAATCCAGCGAGTCTACCAATTTCGCCACATTCGCACTTTGAATGAACATGCAATTATAGCGTTATTCATAACTGGATAACAAGCCGTAATTTGCCAAAGGCCCGAAAACCCTGCTTTCATAGTACTGACGATAAGCGTGGATAAAAAAGGAAAAGCAAAGTTTGATACCGGCAACAAATCCGTAAATTATCAGCCGGAATAGGTGGCGTAAGCACGATAGAGGGCAAAAGAGGACAAAACCAGAAAAATGGTTCCACTGATTTTGTGCAATAACACTAAAGGAATTTTCTGAAGGATAGTACGTCCCGCCAGAATTCCCAGAGCCGATGTCGACGCCAGCGCAAGGGTCGAACCAAGCCATACCGCTAAAGGCGCAGCGGCGCTGCTTAAGGCAACTACGGCAAGCTGGGTTTTATCGCCGAACTCGGCCACAGTGATCAACAAGAAAGTAGTGAAGAAAATACTGTGCCCGCTTTTCTCTTTCACTTCTTCAGTCGACTCACCTTCTTCAGCTCGTAAGGAATGAATGCCGAACACCGCAAACAAAAAGGCAACCGCCAGAGCAACCGTGTACTCGGGAAACCAACTGGCGACCGCAACACCAAAGATAATGGCCAGCGTATTTAAAAAAGCAAAGGCAATTATAGCGCCCAGCATGACAGGCATGGCTCTGTGCCGGGAAGCCAGGGTCATACAAACCAATTGGCTTTTATCGCCGATTTCAGCGGCGGCAATCAACGCAAAACTGGTTGCCGCTGTCGCCGACATTTCAGTTAGGTTGCCGGAAGTCAGCAACGATAAGAAATGCTCCAACGAGCTGTGATAAGTTTCGGAAACATTGATGTTGCTGAGCGAGGTCAGCAGGTAAGACAAATAGTTCTGCAGATTATCCATTGATATACCAAAGTATGCTTTTGTCCCTGCAGGGTATGCATACATACCCTGCCATACAAGAGAGTGCCCGGGACATTAACCCAGCATGTTGTCCAAAATCATCATAATGATAAAACCCATCATTAACGCGAAAGTGGCATAGCGCGAACGACCACTGGGACTTGAGTGCGTTTCCGGGATAATTTCCTCACTGATGACGAAAAGCATCGCGCCTGCGGCAAAGCCCATGGCAATCGGCAGAATAGGTTGGAAAACAGTGACCATGGTAATGCCCAGCAATCCGCCCACCGGTTCAACCAGGCCTGTCAACGTCGCGATACCTACCGCTCTCCATTTGTCATACCCCAATCCGACCAAAGGCAAAGCGACAGCCAAGCCTTCAGGAATATTTTGTAACGCAATGGCAATCGCCAGGACGAAACCGTTTTTCATTTCACCCGAACCAAAGCTGACGCCGACGGACATCCCTTCAGGGAAATTGTGAATGGTGATGGCGATAATGAAAAGCCAGATTTTGTTTAGAGAATTCAACTGCGTGTCTGAAACCGAATCAAAATGTACATGCGGCAACTGGCGATCCGCATAATGCAGGAATACGGCCCCCAACATCATACCGATAGATACGATATAGATACCTTTACCCGGCCAGATGACATTACCGTAAGTCATACCGGGAACCAGCAGCGAGAATGCCGTCGCCGCCAGCATAACGCCGGCAGCGGCGCCCAGCATACTGTTAAACAAATTACTGGAGATGTTTTTGAAAAACAGCGCGGGTAAAGCACCAATGCCGGTAGCCAATCCAGCCAATATGCTTGCAAGGAAACCGATAACAACAATCTGGCCGAAGACCAGGTATAAACCGCCGAAAACCACAACTTGTGAAAGCAAAAACAGCACGGCCACTGTGGCCCAGCGTTTTACCGGCGGCATAGCCAACAATTTTTGATAATTTTCGCTCGATTGTATACGGTCTACCTGCGTTTCCAGATAGCGTCGTAAAGCGTTATAGGTATCAGTTGTTAATGTCATGGTTTATTCCTGAATCAATTTGGTTACGGAAATATTAGCAAGTCATTATAACTAAATACCAGGATTTTGTACGGTTATCGAGTTTTCTGCCGCACGGTCGAAAACGCCCGCAAATAAAACAACAAGCTATTTATTATCAAGGCATTATATAAACCATCACTTGCCAGAAAAGCCCGGAAACCTGATATCAACTAATAGCCGATGTATTTGGCTATTATTTCGAAGATTTCGCCCTTGAAATACTGATGCCAATTTGTCCCTTTCAATACAGCATTTAATGGCTTCGGTGAAGGCGTGATGCGGTAAATGGCGAGGGTGCAGAGCGTCATCAGCACCGAAGCGGGAATATCGTTATAGCTGAACAATTTCAGTGCGGTTCCGAATGATTTTTTCATTCTCGTATTGGATAAATCAACACTGTAGATTTCATCCAACAATAAATGAACGATAAATCCAACCGCAATGAATATACCATTTAACCAGGCCAATAAAACGCCGGTATGAAGAAAGTAATAACTGATACAGGTCATTAAAAAGGCAAAAAACACAGCTGCCAATAACGAATGGAAAACTCCGCGATGGACTGTAAAGCTGTTAAATAAGGCAAACACCGCATAGCGCACAAGCAGATAAGTCCCGACGGCAAACAGTAATAGTTGATAGGGAAGATAGCTGTCTTTAAGTACCTGCAACACGCCTCCGGCGCACATTAGAGCCAGCACATTAAACAACAGCTTTACCGGCCTTGAATTATCCGAATCAATATCAGGCAGCATGCCGCCTACCGTGCCTAAAAACACAAACCACAGAATATCGGTAGCGACAATTAAATGAGCGTTGACAGCCACCAGTGCAACACCGGCACTGGCTGCGGAGGCGACAAACAAATGCGTATTAAAATTGGCCATATAAATTTGATAATCCTTTATTGTTAAAAATAAAACAAAAAGGAAATTATGCCATTATTTTATTGACCGGCACGCAATAATGTCTGTTTTGGCCGAATACTCACGTCCGTGTTTGAACTAAAGAAAATCAAGCTAATTGCTTAACATCGCATCGGCATGAGATGACGATGGGTTTTTACCGGCGCTTCCGATGTCGGCATAACGGCGAAACAACATCACCAGCATGTTAATTTCGTCCGGCGACGGCCTGATCCAGCCTTCGATACCCAAATCAGCCAATATTTGCCGTCCCTGACTGTCCCGGCTCATATCCAGCAACACCTCGGCCAACGCTTCGCCGAGCGGCAGACAATGCGGCGCCACGCAAAACAGGTGGAAGGCGAAAGCCGTTTCGCTTTGATCTATTTCCCGCAACATATTCTTCGCCAGCCCTGACAAACCGCGATAGGTATCGCTTAACATAAAGAGCATATCGGCATTTCCCTTTAACAACATTTGCAAGGCTTTAATATCGTGCCCGGAAAACAAGTAATCAAAGTGTTCGGAGGCAAGACCGCTCTCTTCCAGCAAAAAACGCCCCAGCAAATAGACAAAATTGTCCGATGCGGCAGTGACTATTTTTCCCTCATGAAAATCCGTTACAGCCTGACGTGCATCATCCGCGCGAACCAGCAGCGTGACTTCGTCCGTTTGGTCAATCGGGCGCAACAACGAATGAAAATTATGCTCCAGTAACAGGCGTGTCGCTTCAAAGGGCTTGGTAAAAACAATATCCATGTCTTCCGCCGCTTTACGCCGTTCATTGATGCTTCCATGCACCAATTCCAGATGCACTTCGCGCCCCAAATGCCGTTGCAAATAAGTATTGAAAAAATACCATCCATTCATCTGTTGGCTACTTTGGGCGCTCACCCACAAGTTGATTTTGCCGTCAGTGCCGGGCATGCTCGGCTGGATAGAAGGGACAGGCTCCAGGTTATGTCTGCGTTCGGTCGCTGGCGACTGCACGGGATTAACGGCAGCGGGCATGACCGGTGGCGTAGCGAGCGATGGTTGTTCCGGTTTCTGCCGTTGCTCAGGCTTCGAGGCAAGGCTTGTCGGAATCTCGGACGGCGCCTTGTCTGTCAGAAACCGCGTCAGCCCTGTCATTTTGAACAGCACCCCGACCATTCGATTGGTTTGGCTGATTTGAATGCTGATATAGCGTTTTTGCCAGTGCTCAAACAGCTTGAGCAACTGCGCCAAACCCATTGAGTTAACCCGCTGTACCTGCGCGAAATTCAATTCCACCGAACCGCCCTGAGGCAGCACATAAAGTGTCTCCAGAACCGGAATCGCATCAATATCTATGGTACCGATCAGGATAAATTGCTGAAACATTGCCTCTGCCGAGGGTTGCGGCTGAATTTGTAACTTTAAATCGCTCATACTTGACATGCCTCATGTATTTCAGTGTGATAAAGAAATTGAAAACTCTTGTCAACATCGGGGTCGAAGGGGTTTTCCAAATCCAGAAATACACAGACCTGGGTTTGCTGATGGGGAAAAACCCGTAATTGCAAGTAATCCGACATACGCCAAATCAAATAGAGCCCGCCACCGCCCAACCCTGACTCCAAGCCCTCCCCGAGCGTATGACGAGTCAGGCGGGTCAGGAATACATTGGGCGTCAAAGTCCCCCAGTTATCGGTCAGGGATATGCCCAGCAAGCCTTGCTGGATGGAAATATCGAGTCGCAACTCTTCACCGCAGTCCAGCGCCCGCGAGCTGCCCTTTGCATACAAAGGCCGACCTTTGCCGTCGCGCGGAGCGGCGTACAGCCCGTTTTCAATGATTTCATCGAGCAGCAGTACGACCGCATCGAGGCGGTCCTCGCCCGGTAACGGGATTTCCTGTAACCAGGCTTCCACTTCACCGATGATAAAATCCTTGTCCTCACTGTGATTGATAACAAACTCCCGGCGATGCTCAGGTTCGCGCAGATACATCGACAAATCGTTGTTACACCGGCTTCTATGCTGATTAAGCAATACATTCCAGCCCAATTGCCGACTAATCGCGTGATCCTGCAACAGCACCCGCCGTACACCCTGAGCAAACAAGCCGGGAATCAAATCGGAAAAACTGTTTTCGGCCAGGAACACGAGATCCTGACGCACAATATGTTGACTGATGGCTACCGGATTGGCGCGGTACGCGGCATCTGTAATCTGTACCCCGGTAAAATTACCCGTCTCGGGCGCATCGGGATATGTGGATTTATTTCCGGAGACGTAAGTTTTTTCCATATAGTCCACGCAAAAAATCGACATATCGTCATCAAAACGAGGCTTTCCGGTATAGACTTTAAGGCTCTGTAGCAGGCTGTTACTGAGTTTTTTAGCATCGCTTTCGGTATGTTTAATCAATAACGCTTCCAGGCGTTCGTAACCGAAGCACTCGCCAGCCGCATTTTCTTCCTCGACCAGACTATCGGTATAAAGAAACAGGCGATCACCCAAATCCATTTCGGTGACGGCTTGTTCATAGTCGGTAAACTCGTCCTTACCCAGCGGCAAGCCGCCCAGTTCCAGACTATCCAGGCGATTAAGCAAGGCCCGGTAAAGATAGGCGAACTGGTGCCCGGCATTGGCATAGCGCAGCTCACCGTTGCTGGTATCGAGACACACGGCGAACATCGTCATCAATAGCGATTGATGCGCCGTTTTAAAAATAATGTTGTTAAGGCGCGAAAGAATTTTGCGTGGTTCTTTCTCCTTTTCCGCCTCGAGAAAATTGACAGCCGCCTTGGCCGCGCAAACGATGGTACCGGCTGCGATGCCGTGACCGCTGACATCACCGACCAGCATCACCACCCAGCGCCCGTCCACCGCATAGTAGTCATAAAAATCACCGCCGACCTCGCTGGCGGTGATCATCGTAGCCAATCCCTGTAAACCCGGCATGTCAATCCGGGCTGAGCGCAGCAGATTGCGCTGCAATAAAGCCGCGTTAGCCACTTCATCATTCAGGCGGGCGCTTAATTGCTGCATGGTTTTAATCAGCTTGCCTTGCGATTGCGACAATTTCAGCATCATATCGGCCACCTTGACCACGCCGACAAGATTGTTGTCGGCCAGCACGGGCAGCGCTTCATACGTAATCGCCGGATCGCAATTCAGAAAATCCACAATGACCCTGTCGATACGATCTTCTGCGTAGGCGACCAGCGGCGCCTTAAAAATATCCAATCGACTTGCCAACAGACTATCCAGATTTTTGCGCGCATAAAGTTCGCGGGCATAGGCGCGCGACATTAAATTAAGGTAATTGCGCCGTGAAATAATGCCGAAGTAGCTGTGATTGTGATCCATCACGGGCAGTGCCGATAAATCGACATTGCCTTGGAACAACGCGAGTATATCCAGCATGGGTGTATCCAGTGTGATCGGATCTATTGAGTGCGTTAAGTCGCGGACGAGGGGCACGGAAAATTTGATGCGATTGCTTTTTGGACTCTCAACCATAAATAACCTGATTTTTTGTGAAAACCGGAATTCGGCTCATTACGGTCAAATACTAACGGTGTTACATGACAGCATAATTACATGACGCCTAGACCCGCAGCCTGCAATACTGAAGTCTGCATAAATTCCGGCAGTTTGTGACACAGTTTCCGTTTTTTAACGCCTTGGTTGTAACTTCCCATTCCTGCGAGTGTGGCGAAAAAACTTTACATTAGGTTGTAAGAAATTATTTACATGTTAAATTGAGACTAAAGCGAAAAAACAGCTTGACTACAATAATAAAAAATACCGAGGAGTAACATGCAATGATCAGAATTACTTATGCCAGCACAGCAAAAGAGGAATGGAGTGCGGAAGACTTATTAAAGCTGCTAAAACAATGCCGGACCAATAACGGCGCCAAAAATATAACGGGAATTCTCCTTTATTCGAACGGGACTTTCTTTCAAGTCCTGGAAGGCGACGAAGCGACAGTGGAAAGCGTCTACAAGACAATAGAAAAAGATCCTCGTCACAAAGACTGCACACTGATTGAAAAACAAAAGATTACTGAACGGGGATTTCCTTATTGGAGCATGGGCTTTGAAAACATAGACGCCAAAGAACTGAGCAAAATGGATGGGCTTAACAACTTCTTTGAACACGACTTTACTCCGGCCGGTTTTGCTTCCCATAAAAATGTGATTGGCCCTTTATTGACCCACCTGCGGAGCAAACTGGTCAAACAAGTAACTACCCACCATCATGAAGAACTGCCGATGGAACACGACGACCCGTTTATTCGATTTTTGCACGGCACCATCCGCGCAGGCGTCAAGTTTTTGTCCTTGCTCATGGTCGTTGTCATCCTGTTGAGTATTTTCGATGTGCTTTATACGATTTGGGACAAAATCAGCGACCCGCCGTATTTACTGATGACCACCAACGACCTGCTGGAAACATTCGGCTCTTTTCTGGCAGTATTAATCGCCATCGAGATTTTCATCAACATCACCCTCTATATCAGGAGTGACGTGATTCCAGTCAAACTGGTGGTAGCCACGGCGTTAATGGCTATTTCCAGAAAAGTCATTGTTTTTGATTATAAACATCTGGACCCTGAATATGTCAGCGCTTCAGCTCTGGTGCTGGTCGCTCTGGGTATTACTTATATGTTGGTCCAAAAACACGAGTAGCGTGTAATTTGTACAGTCATTTTGGCGCAATAGCGAATAAGGTATTGCGCCATAACAAAAGCCCGCCAAAATCGACATAGCGCGTCGCTCTGCCTTAATGATGAACGGGCATTATTGATTTGCGTTCGGCAACCCTACAATCTCATGCAACCCTATGGATTTACTAAACGATTCATTACTATTGTCGCGGCTTCAGTTTGCTGTCACCGCCATTTTCCACATTCTCTGGCCCTTGCTGACGGTAGGCTTGTCAATTTTCCTGGTGGTGTTGGAAATACGGTGGCTCAAAACCGGCGATCGGGACTATTTCATTCATGCCCGATTTTGGGCCAAGCTGTTTTTGCTCAATTTCGGCGTCGGCGTCGTCAGCGGCATACCGCTTGAGTTCGAATTCGGCACCAACTGGGCGCCGTTCTCCCGTCTCACCGGGGAGTTTTTCGGCAATATTCTCGGCTATGACGGCGCGATGGCGCTGATGCTTGAAGCAGGATTCCTCGGCGTGATGATGTTCGGCTGGAACCGGGTACCGGCGGGGATGCATTTGTTTGCTACGTCCATGGTGGCATTCGGCTCGTCCCTGTCGGCGTTCTGGATCATGATAGCCAACGGCTGGATGCAAACGCCTAGCGGCGGCCACATAGAAAACGGTCGTTATGTCGTAGACAGCTATGCGGAGGCCATTCTCAACCCCAACCATTTTCTGGGCTATGCCCACATGTGGCTGGCTTGCGTGGAAACCAGCCTGGTTGTCGTGTGCGGAATTTCCGCCTGGTATTTATTGCATAAACGTCATACCCTGTTGTTTCAGAAATCATTTACGATGGCCTTGGCGGGACTGTTACTGGCTACACCGTTACAAATCCTGGTCGGCGATATCGCCGGTATCGCGCTCTTTCACACCCAGCCCGCCAAAACCGCCGCCATCGAAGGGCATTGGGACACCAACAAGCCGGGGGAAGGCGCTGAATGGCATATCTTGGCATGGCCGGATAAAACCGCCCAGGCCAATACCTGGGCTGTCAGTATACCCAATGTCCTTAGCCTCATCGCAACCCATACCATGGATGGGAAAGTCACCGGTTTAAAAGAATTTGCGCCAACCGATCAACCGCCGGTGATTCCATTGATCTTTTACTGTTTCAGAGTAATGCTTGGCGCGGGCATTGCCCTAGCGGCAGTATCACTGTACAGCGGCTTTTTGTGGTGGAAAAAACGCAAATCATCAAGCTATCCGATGCTGCCGGCCTGGCTGTTAAAATGCTGGGTGGCAAGCATACCGTTGGGTTATATCGCCACGGAATGCGGCTGGATAGTGCGCGAGGTAGGTCGGCAGCCCTGGGCGGTATACGGCTTACTGCGTACAGAACAAGGCGCGTCGCATTTACCGACAAGCGCCGTTGCAAGCAGCCTGACCTTATTTGTCATTATTTACACACTATTGACAGCGGCATTTCTGCTGTTCGCCCGGCGCATTGTGCTGACGGGCCCGGATATGAATCCGCAACTGCCCGCTTTTATAACCGATAAGGAGTGACTATGGAACATCAGGTATCCGACACGCTCATTAACACATGGGCCGCTATTTTGGCATTGATGCTGTTCATGTATGCCGCACTCGACGGCTTCGATCTCGGGGTAGGTATTCTCTCGCTATTGGAAGCGGATCCGCAGCGCAAATCCGTTATGATGCATTCCGTAGGCAGCGTCTGGGATGCTAACGAAACCTGGCTGGTATTGCTGGGCGGTACGCTGTTCGGTGCGTTTCCACTGGCTTATGCGGCGGCATTGCAAGCGCTTTATCTGCCCGTATTACTGATGCTGTTCGCGCTGATTTTTCGGGGCGTTGCTTTTGAATTTTGTTTATATAGCCAAAAAACCAAGGGGACCTCCTGGCTTTTCGCTTTCGGTGCAGGCAGCCTTTTTGCCGCGCTGGCGCAAGGATTGGCGTTAGGCGGCCTGCTAAGCGGCCTGCCCTTAAATGGCGCTGATGACCGCATAGACATCTTTGCCTGGTTTACACCGTTTTCGCTATTAACAGCAGCCTTACTGGTAACAGGCTATGTCGTGTTAGGCGCCACCTATCTCGTCTGCAAAACAGATGGTCGGCTACGCGAATCAGCCACCAACTGGGTTTGGCGGTCGGCCATATTACTTGGCGCATTGCTAGCCACGTTTATTTTTTACAGCCCGATGATGACGCCCTATGTAACAGAGCGTTGGACCTCCAACCCTGTTTTTTTCAGTCTGCTGGCCGCCACACTTATTGTCAGCTTTTCGCTAATGCTATGGCGGCTAAATAAAAAAAGCCACTCGCAACCGTTTTTCTGGTGCCTGTGTACATTGCTGACTGTTTTGCTGGGCTTGGTCGTCAGCCATTACCCCTATATTCTTCCCGGCGTTATGACCTTACACGCCGCGGCATCCTCGACGAAAACCCTGGAATTCATGCTCTATGCTGAGGGCGGCTTGCTACCGCTGATGCTGATCTATAACGGCTATCAATATTACGCTTTAAGAGGCCCTGTTGGCGAAAACCATTAATCTACAATGCTATAACCACCTTGAATTTAAAAGGGAAAATTAACGTTCCATTTAACTTTTGCAAAGCCGCACAAAGACTGCCGATAAGCTTAAACAGCATCTTGTCACCGCTTAAGTATAGCGACACGGCCGGGTTAGACATTAAAATATCATGAAACACAATCAGGCAGTTGCGCTACTATTAGAGTAGCGTAAAGTCGGTATCCCTACATTCAAAGGACATTCTAATGCTTAAATCTGCTGCTATTCTGCCGTTCCTGTTAGTACTTCCGGCATGCTCCGGCCATTCCGTCAAGCAAGCCGACAACATTGAAAATGTCGGCTATTTCGCCGATGCAACCGACTGTTTAAATCTGTCCAAACGCTCGGAGCCCGTCAAAGTCCCCACCGGAGGAACGATGACTATCATCGATATCCCTATTGCCTATGATGCAAACTATTTTAGTGCTTGTATGAAATACGCCGATCATCCAAGCCCCAGCTCGCCGACCGATTTTGCGTCATATCTGAAAGTGGCGAACGACTGTTTGCAGAATGCCCGTAGCTCGGCAAATCCTGACAAAGCCTATGAGGAATGCGTTCAAAACAGCAACATTGAGGTTGAAATCCTGCCGAAATAACCAGGATGGCCTGTTGATTTATCAATTGGAAACCGCGTTTATGTCTAAACCCGGCGCTATTGATAGTTATAAAAACATCATCACTCAAGCAAGTAACACTCGTGCATTTTTTTAAATCCAGGATGGAAAGTTACGCTAAAATGCTCCCTAATTATGAAAACCACCGGTCTTTGTGTATGTTGAAAAAATTTTTTCCCGCTCTAATAAGTACTTTCCTGTTAAGCGCCTGCGTCACCAGCCCGACAGGCAGAAGCCAGTTGATGATGATGCCCGAAACGCAAATTGACCAGATGGGCTTGCAAGCATTCACCGCCTTAAAAAGGCAAAAGCCGATCAGCCGTAACGGGCGCTACAATCAAGCCGCACATTGCGTTGCACAGGCCATTACCCGCGAAACGGGCGGCAACTGGGAGGTCGTGGTTTTTGAAGATGCCTCGCCTAACGCGTTTGCCTTGCCCGGCAACAAGATCGGCGTACATACCGGCATGTTTAAGCTGGTCAATAGCCAGGGTCAACTGGCCGCCGTTATCGGCCATGAAGTGGGCCACGTTTTAGCCAAACACAGTAATGAACGCGCCTCACAACAAATGGCGGTGCAGCAAGGCTTAGGGTTAGTTCAGCAAACCTCGCTGGGTCAAAGCGCGGCAACGCTGGGCATGCTCGGGCTCGGCGCACAGTACGGCTTATTAATGCCGTTCAGCCGCACCCAGGAAAGCGAGGCCGACATGATAGGCCTGGACTTAATGGCAAAAGCGGGCTTTGACCCCAGACAAAGCATCATCCTGTGGCAACTGATGGAAAAAGCGTCCAAAGGCCAACAGCCGATTGAATTCATGTCAACGCATCCGGGACATGAAACCCGCATTCAACAGTTGCAACAACACATGCCTCAAGCTATGGCGCAGTTTCAACAGGCACAAGGCATGGGTAAAAGACCACGTTGTAATTAATAATCCGGGGTTTAATACTCACTGAGTATTCCGCACCCATTCCCGCTCCGGCTTATTAAAATACCGAAAACCGGAGCGTCAACAACCGGATTCCATATCAGGCTAATGGAACACCCGGAAAAACATGCACCTGATATAAGCAATGACACCCAAGCTAAAGTATTTGCACCCCTACCCTTTTGAAAAGCTGGCGCAGCTTAAACAAGGTATTGTTCCACCAGTGTCTAAGCCGCACATTTCCTTATCAATCGGCGAACCGACCCACGAAACCCCGCAATTCATTGAAGAAGCACTATTTAACCACCGGCACGGCTTGTCCAACTACCCGACTACCAAAGGCTTGCCGGAGCTTAGATTGACGATTGCCGAATGGATCGCCAGGCGTTTCCATCTTCCAAACGGACTGATCAATCCTGAAACCCAGATTTTACCGGTGAGCGGCTCCCGCGAAGCGCTGTTTTCCTTCGCCCAGTGCATAGTTGATACGACACCCGCCGCTTCCGGCAGACCGCCGGTCGTCATCATGCCCAACCCGTTCTACCAGATTTATGAAGGCGCGGCATTGCTGGCGGGTGCTGAGCCCTATTTCTTGAACACACTCGAAGAGTCCGGCTATTTACCCGATTTTGATGCCGTGCCGGAAGAGATATGGCAACGCTGCCAGTTGATTTATATTTGCTCGCCCGGCAATCCCAGCGGTTCCGTGATGACTGAAGCAGACCACAAAAAACTGCTGACCCTGGCTGAAAAATATGATTTTGTTATCGCCTCGGATGAATGCTACAGCGAACTCTACGATGACGAAAATAGCCCGCCCCAAGGCTTGCTGCAAACAGCCTACCGCATGGGCAACGAGGCCTTCAAACGTTGCGTGATATTTCACAGTCTGTCCAAGCGTTCCAATGCGCCTGGACTAAGATCGGGCTTTGTCGCAGGCGATGCGGAGCTTCTCCAGCCGTATTTTCAATACCGCACTTATCACGGCTGCGCGATGCCCCTACCGACCCAACATGCGAGCATTAAAGCCTGGCAGGATGAGCATCACGTTATCGAGAACCGCCGCTTGTACCGTGAAAAATTTACCGTCTTCATCAGCATACTGACCGAAGTTTGCGAAATTCAAAAACCGCCTGCCAGCTTTTATGTGTGGTTGAAAACACCGATTAGCGACACCGAATTTGCCCAACAGCTTTTTGCCCATGAAAATGTCACCGTTTTGCCCGGCAGTTTCCTGTCTCGCGAATTTGACGGTATTAATCCCGGCCTCAATCATGTCAGGATTGCCCTGGTAGCGCCGCTGGATGAATGCATAAAGGCTGCACACCGAATTAAAAACTTCCTTAACACACTAGAAAAATAAGACCATGACAACACTCGAAAACATTATTAACACCGCTTTTGAACAACGCGCCGACATCACCCCCGCCAATGTAACGGCAGACGTGCGTAACGCCGTTACCGAAACCCTGAACCTACTCGATAGCGGCACACTTCGGGTTGCGGAAAAAATCGACGGCGATTGGGTAACCCACCAATGGTTAAAGAAAGCCGTGTTATTGTCGTTCAGGATTAACGAAAACCGTCTGATGGATGGCGGCAACACGCGTTATTACGATAAAGTCGCGACCAAATACGCGTCTTATACCGAAGAAGATTTCGCCAAGGCGGGTGTTCGCGTCGTACCGAATGCAGTTGTCCGTCACGGCTCCTACATCGCTCCCGGCGCCATACTGATGCCGTCTTACGTCAATATCGGCGCTTACGTGGACAGCGGCACGATGGTTGATACCTGGGTCACC